>Ga0056128_1002040_pt1 | contig 23538 bp, 14 predicted proteins | sample WorMetLIZISLAND2_FD_71113 | JGI IMG/M metagenome (GOLD analysis project Ga0056128, IMG submission 71113) | Marine gutless worms symbiont microbial communities from Max Planck institute for Marine Microbiology, Germany - Olavius geniculatus... ... | reverse complement strand
TATAATACAGAGCAGCAAATAAGTTTGACATGTGATTTGCATATAAGCTAGTTCAGGATTGTCTACGCTACACGTGTGCCAAATATTATCCAAGTGTGTTGATATTTGACAAAGTTATTAAAAAAATAAAACGGTTCCACTTTTTTATGGTTCACAGTGTATATCAGTTAACCATAACTAACTAACTAGGTAAGACCACCACGTGTCGGTGTGTGCAGGTGCGCCTGTATCGTAACGGCGACACGCACTTCGCCGGCATGACCTACCCGGTCTCCTCTGAGCATCACCGGACCCTGGACTCGCTGCTCGAAGACCTCACACAGAGCTCTACACTGTGTGATAGAACCGTCTTGCCACACGGCGTGCGCTTCCTGTTCGCACTGGACAACGGTCGTCGCATCACGTCCCTAGATCAACTCGAGGACGGAGCTAGTTACGTCTGCTCCAGTCGACCACTGTACAGGCGCCTGCACTACGCGCGAATTGCCAGCGTCCACCCGTCACCGTCACGCTCACATCTGCTCATACATCATCACGTTAGACGTCATGGACATGGATCACAAACTTTTTTTAGATTCAAGTCAAAATCGTCAAAAATTTGATTCGTTTCAATATGCAGCACAAAAAGAACATAGGTAGAGTGTTGGTATGTTTAATGTTTTCATTTAGCAGCACCAACCGTTCAAGCCAGTCATCTAAAAACTGGTTGCGACGTGCAGGAAATTAAGGAACAAAAATGTTCTTCATAGTGCAATAGTTCGAATTCTTCTAGTCTTGTAGGCAGACTAGAATGTTTACGTTCTCTGGACATATAACGTAAACAACTTAATGGTTTCTACTCTATAATGCTTTTGAAGCTGTGTGACTTTAATCGAATATTTAACGATCACTTTCCAGTAATTGTTTTGAACGAATAATCGCGTGACTAATCGTTAATTTCCGCAGCTCTAAGAAGACAATACGTCTGGCCTCGTGTGCTGCAGAAGACGGCGACGGAAGCGCGCTCGGCGTTGACTTGCAGCGGCGGCGTTCGTGAAGACAGTCCGTGGCTTTCACATCACACCAACAGTACGGCTACTACTGCTGCGGCTGCAGGCACTGGTGGTTCTCCTGGCACTACGAGTGGCGCTGGCAGTCCGTGCTCTGGCGAAGCAGCTAGTGACTCGACGACAGGGGTCGACAGCGTGGTAGATCACCGTTCCACGTCGTCCGACCAATCGTCGTTCGTGAAGCCGCGCCTTGTGACGGTGATACGCTGTGGCAGTCGGCCGCGACGCGCTGTACGCGTTTTACTCAATCGCAAGACGGCGCGATCTTTCGACCAGGTGCTGACCGGCATCACAGAGGCCGTCAAACTGGACTGCGGCGCCGTCAAAAAGCTCTTCACACTCGACGGCAAGCAGGTCAGTCCGCCGTGGTTGAGTTAAATGGTATAGCTCTTTATGGCAAACCTATCTCACAGCGTAGACGCATTATATGGGATCACAGTCATCACACAGTGTTACCTGTCATTCGGCACAGGTAAACGCGCTCTGCCTTAACCCCAGCCAGACAGGCCGTTTCTCGATTTACGGTTACCTACTCCAGAGGGATGGAAGGCTGAGTTGAGGCTGAGTTGACCTTGGTGTTAAAGTGTACTCGTAGGCCATATATTGGTCTTTTGTTCTCCAATCGACGCTTTTAGCATACAGCAGTGATGCAGTTTTAATGTACCTTCCGCTTCGAGTCATTTGAGTTCAAGATTATTAATAAAGAATTATTAATAAAGAAGAGATTTTTAGCAGGCATTTTTCATTTTGTGTGTTCTCACGGCATCGGATCTTTGCAATAGCCGACTTCTTGTTTAAGAAATTACATCTAGATTCCAACTTCGGTATTTCCGTTAGCGAGTGAATAGCTAAGCATTCCGATTTATCGCAGTATGTGGATAAAAAGAAAATTTGTAGTTGTTAACAGGCGAAAGTAGAGTAATAACATATTTATTATTTATTTGCGTGGACTGGATAGAAAGGCCACGAGACATTGACAACTGTCCAGTCAAATTACAATGGACAATGTTGGAAATCGGTGTATAAAATGGAATTAACAGCGATCATTAGAAAAATAGCTATAAACAAAAGGTGCAAGCGTTCATTAAGTTTATTTGCTAATTTATCTTCTGTTTGTTCTTGATAAGCATTACTGTTCAGCGGTTCATGGTATTTTACAACAAATCGTATTTTTCACGAGATGCATGCTTGTGGAACGCAGATAACATCGTTACGAGATTTCTTTGGCGAGGACAATATTTTCATCGCGTACGGCCAAGAAAAGCATTCTGCCTGCGACTTCGATCTAACTAACGACGGTGCGTGTTACATAGCTTAGGCCTACAGGGTAAATCAGTAAAACGAGTCCCCGTTTTGTTATTGTCTTAACTTTTCAAAATACCGGCTGCTTTCGCAATTTTTCACACTCTGCGATAAATTTGCAGCAAAGAGGTTGCCACAGCATAACGTTTCGCCACCATGGAGTGGCATGCACAATGTCATGTCGTGAATATAATTTGAGCGACTGTCTGGCACTCACTGCCCTAAAACCTTTGGAATCCGAAATGTACAGGCTACAGCGGACATTTCATACAGTCGCTGAAAACAACCTTGTTCCCGCAGTATATGCATGTCACTATAGTGTGTTTAGCGCATTAGAGGTTTTTTTTTACGAGAATGCACTACATAAATTCGATTTCGACATCTGACATTTTGACAATTTTGACATTAGGCCTACTTTCTACTTGTGGCAGAGCTGCAGCAGATCCGGGCAGGTTGCAGTCGTTCGTACGTGCGTCGCGTGCAAGTGTACAAGCGTTCGACATGTCAATCAACACCGTCAACCCCAACACCAACACCGTCACCACTACCACCGCCACCACCGTACGTCGCACTGACGCCGCCTCCCGACCCAAACAGACCCAACAACAACAGTCAACGGCTGGCATCCGCGAAGTCCACTAGAGCAACAGGTTCGCTGATGAACCGTAGGTCTGCTATTTTGTCTTGCCTAGGCTATACCTATACTGTAATCATGATGCTAGCGTTGTCAGCGACAGTTTTTAGAGTAAGCGTCCTTTTGTCTGGAACACACTGTCGTATAATGGAGGATGCGCCGAACTTCTCGGCAGTTTTTAGCTTAGTTGAACAAGAAATTTGAGCTAATGCTTACGAAACGCGCGAAAGCCTAGAGCAGTTCCTGTTCTCAAACTGTAAGTCTCTCTCTAGCCATATCGTCGTGACTTTTACAGGGGTACTGCTCTTTGATGCCCTCGTGCGCAGGTTTTCTCGAACCTAGAAAATCGAGACTTGGACCGTCGAAATCTACGTTTAATGCTAAATATTTCATGCGTAGCTTCTCCATGTCTATCTCAGTTGGTTTCGGCGCAATTCGCTCTTGAAATGTGTTTAACAGCCCGAAATCGCCAAAAAAATCCATAAAAACCCTTATTTTAGCGTTCAAGGTCATCCAAGGTCATTGAATTTGGCGCCAATCGAAAGCCAAGGTACGACTTCCTATTAGTGATTTATAGTAACCTAGGCCCTATCTCGCACCGTTATTGAGATACAGCGACTTATTGGCTAAAAATCGCGAATTTCCTCCTCTCATTTCGCGTTCTCGTTCGGGGTGATTCCCTTCGAATTTATGGAAAAGCTTTACGGTTCCTAAAACTAGAGTCTTTCGGGCAGCCGATGGTAAAGATTTGGTGATCCTAGCTTGCACCGTTTTTGACTGATCCGCCCGTGTGACGGACAGACAGACAGACAGACGGACAGAATTGCGATGGCTAAGGCGCGCTAAAGCAGTGTTGCTGCTTTCGCGCATAAAAAATCAAACTGTTCGACATTGCCTGTGATAAACGTGAACACATAGCCTCTGTCATTATCCTCTGATTTGTTTGCGACATTATGATGGCACAGAAACATGTTTTGATCAACTGGTTAATTGAATGATCGGTTGATGAAATGGCTGGTTGTGGTGCTGTGCACTGCGCAGGTGCAGCGGACACGTCATTTGACATGTCACACGTGACGTCAGCGAGTAACAGAACGTCACCGCCAGAAACACCGCAATCATCACCGCAATCTGCGACCGGCACCCGGCGCAAGACTGGTTCACTACCCACCGTCTGCCAGTCTAACTCGGTCAGTTTTTCTCGAACAAACTTTTTGGGTTTAAAGGGGAACGCACATGTGCGATGAAGTAAGACAAAACAAGCCGACACAACGGTAGAACAACTTGTTTGATTTTATTGCAGTACTTGCGACCCGTACGCGATAAAATACAACTTCTCTGCAAGTCAGTATAGTAGTGTCTAGTGTCAGGTTTCGCTCTGTGATGAACAGTAAACAGGGTCGACGGCAGCAGCGTCGTGCGTTGAAACGGTTGGGGAAGAAAGTTGGAATTTTTGGACAGACAGCTGCGAAGGGTGTACAGGTGATCCATATTTCAATTTTCCTCGTACATTTTTGCAAAATAAAAAAAATTGGCCCCAAGTTTGGTATTTTTGGAAGACAATTTTCCGGCGTGCTAAAATTAGGGAGGGGCAATTCGCCCACTCCCCTGCTGCGACGCCACTAAGATAATGAGAACCGATGTAAAGGCGTAAAAATAAATTAGTCAGGCAACAAAGTGCTGTTCATTAACAACGTGCTGTCTTGCAATTTGTGACTTTTAGAAGCGACCAAAACAAAATGCTACTGTTTATATGTAGTCGGCAGCAACGGAGGATTTTGTACTTTTTAATTATTATATGAATTTTTCTGAATTTGCTACCAACATAATGCAAAACTATGACGGAAATCGGCTGAAATTTCTATCGTATAAAAAGTAAAAAGTAACAATTTTATTGGCTTTGGTCGGGCAGCTTTAGCACATTTGATATTCCTTAATGATCGTTTGCCGGTTCGTTGCTTATGATGGTGAATTTTGATGCAGGCCGTGGTTAAATCGAAGGTGCAACATTCCACTGCTAAAAATTCAGGTAATTGTAATCCGTGAATATCCTATCTACAACGTGCATCTATTGACTATAGTAAATCGATTTAATAATACCTTTTCCGTTACGGAAGAAGCTAGGCCTATAGTACTATCTGCTATATCGCCTCGATCATGTTGTCGCATTACCTTGGGAAATTTGGATATTTAGCTGTACAGCTTTGCAGCTAAACCGTTTAATTCACCACTCACAAAATCGCTTAACCTAATTACAGTAAGTATTCATCACAGGTGCTAATTAAGTCATTGTTTCTATAACTACGTACTTAGATTTACAGCATGTTGAAAATATCTGCCGCCAACAGGCATTATTATTTGTACTGTCAGTGTAGGTTGAAAGTGCAGGTATTTGTTTTCTAAAAGAAGTACTCCATAATTACTCAAAAGCAAACTCCGTTAAGCGATCAGTGTGTGCGTGATTTTCTGATGAAAAGAGACTTCTGGACCATTCTCTCATTAAACACGTAGCCTAGGTTATACGCGGCCTTGCACAGAAAACCAATGTAGCTCATAATAAGCTGTTCGTGGCGTGGATTCGCTTCATGGCATTTTTGCAGGAACAGACTCCCACAACGAACCGTTGCAGTTGCGCATCAAATATAAGATCGGACGTGTCATCGGCGAAGGCAACTTCGCCACCGTCAAAGAGTGTACGGAAAAGTGAGTAACGACTAACAACAAGCGCACTCGGTCGATTCTATTTCTGGTCGTGGTTCTGGTCCATTGTACAGTAGTCATGATATGCCGCATAAACCGCATCACATGTCATGCCCGTCCGTCCGTTCGTCGTTCCCGCACGGGCTTCTAACTCGAAAGCGAAAAGGTAAAGAAAGTCAAAATTGGCGTGAAACGTTCGCAGGGCAGGTGTGCCCACGACGACTGCACAATACGTCGACACTGAACCGACTTAGTTTTCCTGTATTATTAGTCGTATGGGCTAACCACGGTCTAAGGTTTACACATTGGCCGTGGTTTAGCATCCGTTTCGTAAAATAAATATGATCTCTAGGCTTAAACACCTTACATTGCAAGCATTATTTAGATGTCTACACTAAGTAGAACTGTACAGTTATTCTTTCTCTGTACTTGAGTACTTGACTGGTGTACTCAAGTCTAACGTACTTCAAGCTGCTTGCTAGCCTATATGAAACTCTTCGCAAGTGACACATTGTCTTACAGCAGTAGGCCTAGAGTGTACACTGTGAGGCATAAAAACACACTAAAATTTATCGATCATAACTTGAAGGGGGATTATCAGATTTTAATAATTTTTGGTACAATTATTTTGGACACAACTTGCCATTAAACGGTTATTCAAGTTTCTACCTCATCCAACATATGCTTCTGCACTGCCTGGGGAAATCAAAACACATGAAATCGGCACCAAAATGAACAGAAAACGCTATAAACCTATCTGTGGCATTACTAATAGTATCTTGGAGAAAAATAACGAGATTTTAATAGTTTTGGTGTAAACATTTCTGATATAACTGGCCGTCAAATGGCCGTTCAAATTCCCAGTTCAACTAACGTCTGTTGCTGCATTCCTTGGGGAAACAGAACAAATGCAACATGAGATAACAAAGAAACAAAACATCAGTAGGCCTAAATTTAATCATTCTAGGTACAGAGCCCTTAACAGTCTTGGTCACAGTCCATTCGACAGTATTTGCAGTGTTGTGCAGCAGCGAGTTTATGGGACTCTGTTTAGGAATATCAATGAACTCTAGAAGCGACTGGTTGAAGTCTGAAGCAGAAAATTATCAACACTGCTTTCAAAGCAGAGAGAATGCATCTCCCTGCCTGTGCTTACACAAATGGCCGATAATTCGAATATTTACACAAATGTCAGCAGTTGCACAACAGTACTGTACAGTTAAATAAACTGTCAACCAAAGTGCTAGAAATTTGGACACAGTGTGCCAAATGTGCGTTATTTTAATCAAAAAAATGATATTGCATTGAATAAAAATGTAATATTTTGCTTGTTTTGTTTTCCACAGGTAGTGTAGAAACAAACATATGGTGCGATGGGAACATAAATAGCCATTTGATTTCTAGTTGTGTCTGGAATATTTGTACCAAAAATTATAAAAATCTGATCATCCGTCTTTAAGTTAAGATCGATATATTTTGGTGTGTTGTTATGCCTCACAGTGTATTAGCACATCGGGCGCGTGAAACAATCAAGATGTTGCAGCACGAACCGCCTTGACCTCAGTCCAGTTGATTACCACGTTTCCTGTTCATTTAAGTACATTTTTCGTTTGTTTTGCTTTTCCCAGGTAGCGCAGAAACAGACGTTACGTTGGGTAGGAACTTAAGCGGTCGTTTGATGTCCAGTTGTGTCTGAAATATTTGTACCGAAAGTTATAAAAATCTGTCAACCATTCTTCCAGTTACAATCGATAATGTCCGAGGTACTGCACTGTAGAGCTCGTAAGTTCAAGTTTGCGCTGAAGATCATCAACAAGGCGTGCTGCCGGGGCAAAGAACAACAGATCGAAAACGAAGTTTCCGTACTTCGTCGCTTGCGTCACGGTAACATCGTCCAGCTCATTGAGGACTTCGATACGCCGGACCGACTCTACATGGTCATGGAACTCGTTACGGTACCCCGTGTTAAGTTCTTGTCTGCCCAATGCAGTGCATAGCGATAGACAGAATATAAAATGGCTTGAGCGTCCGTGCGTGTGTGCGTCCGTCTAACATTTGAAACGCTATACCTCCATAACGGGGCGAGATAGTCGTCTGGTCGCAATAGACCACCCATAGGAAATGGGCCACCGCGAGTTGAATGGTCACGTGACCGATGACGTCACGTGACCCGAAAAGGTCAAGGTCGTGATCCCATTATTTTTGAGGCGGCAATTAAACTTTTTAATTTTTGCCACTGGCCTACACAGTCCACCGGTTTAATTACAGATTTTACTGTAAACCATCGAAATGCGTTGGACAGACTTCGTGTTCGTTTGAACATTATCTTGTTTTTACCGCATTACTTAACGACTTTTACGTAATCGTAATGAATATTTTCTCAACTTTTGGCTTGTAGCCTATTCATGTGTTCTTAATGCAGTTATTGGCTTGCAGTTCAATAAAGATGTTTTATGTTTCACATTACTGTGCTGCTTGAAAATATTTCTGCGTAATTTGCTGCGTATTTTTTACAATTCGTCGGACTCGGACCGATTGTGTTCCTTCAGGTTTCATTATCTGTTATTTGATTTAATGTATAAACTATTTTTATTGTCATTATTTTTGCAATTGATATTTGAACAGGTAGATTTTAACTGCAAGCATTGTCAGTAAATGAATTCGGCAATTTGAGCTCGAATGAACCTTTCGCGGGATTGTTAGGTCTAATTATAGTTCGGCGCATCGGGGCGCGTTCACCTGTGTCGGGCGGCAGGTAACAGTGTGTGATCACGCTGATCCAGTATGGCAGGTAACGCTTGGTAGCTATGTGACAGATTTCCGTATAGACCCTAAGTCTTTAGCGGTGATACGTGTTGCGTCAGGGTGGTGATTTGTTTGAGTCGATCTCTGCCGCTACCAAGTACACGGAGCGTGATGCTAGCGGCATGATGTACCATGTCGCCAGCGCCATCCATTACCTACACTCGCTCAACATCGTGCACCGAGACATCAAGCCGGAAAATCTGCTCGTGAGTTACACTGCAGCTCTCTCTCTCCGGCTCTATGGTTTGCTTAGATATCAGCGATAAAAAGAATAAATAAGCAATTTATCCATGATCCTGATTCCTGATCATCGCTGTCGTGGGTTAAAAAGTGGGCGGAGCAGAAAGTTACAATTTTCCAACAAACGCTGCAAATTTCTGACAGAATTCTGACAGAAAGCTGTAAATTTCCGACAAAGTGCTCAAAATTTTAAGTTGCCTCTCAATTTCTTCAAACCCCACGTTCTGCATTTTCGGACGAAAATTTTTCGACAAGAAGATTTTCCGACAATTTTCCAAAGAGCCTAAAATTTAGGCAGAGGGAGCAATTGCCCTCTCCATCTGCCCCCACCCCCCCTTAGCCACGACGTCACTGTTCGCGATACGATTGTAAGCTTACTTGAAATTTGAATGTTGGAGAGAAAGCGATTGGATATTGTATAACCCGGCGGAAGATGTTGCTGAAATGAATGCCCAACATTCGGCAAGTCACATGCGCTGTACATCATGAAAAAATGGACTCGCTTTTCCTTTCGTTCCGTCCATTTACATCCGTTTCTGTTTGTGTATGTTCCCTTTCACCTATGGATTATGTGAAGTCCAATAATTACAAACTAACCACCTAGCGAATTTTAATACTTTTTGACGTTATTAGTAACATGTTTTACGTACAAAAACGCACGCGCGCGCATTTATTTTTTTTTCTAGAAAAATAGTAATTGGTAACACAGAAAAATAGGCATACGTGTAAACTTACATACTCGTACATCGACATATTTCGAAGATGACTGGATAAGTTCAACCCCATCAATTTTTGCGTATTTCAGTGGCGTTATTGATGCAAATTGCACGACCTTGCGTGAATTTTGGTGTCATCAGGGCCTAATTATCGTCGCTCAAGGTCAAACACAAAATAAAATTATTGTGTACATAAACGTTTTGTATAAAACGTAGATGTTTGAACGTGGCCGTCGACGCCATTTTCGGTGAACTGTGTTGAATTGTACTGCACGCTGGCTGCAGGTTCACCAAAGACAAGACGGGACCAAGTCGTTGAAACTGGGCGACTTCGGTCTGGCAACGGTTGTCACCCACCCGCTCTACACCGTCTGTGGAACGCTCACCTACGTCGCCCCTGAAGTCCTCACTGAAGTCGGGTATTGGACAGAGTATAAAATCACCTGAGTGTCCGTGCGTGCGTGCGTGCGTGCGTCCGCCCGTGCGTGAGTCCTACTTTTCTTAACTAATCTTCCTTCCACCTTCCTTTTTCCTTGCCCTTTCCTTTCCCCTTTCCTATCTTCTTTTCCCTTTCCTTTAACCTTCTCCATCCTCGTTTTATTCCCCTTCCTTTTTCCCTTGCCCTTTCCTCTTCGCATGGTGACTATGGACCACCCATAGGAAGTCAAAGCCCCGGAGTCAAATGGTCACGTGACCGATGACGTCACATGACCACAAAAGGTCAAACTCGTGATCCCATTATCTTTGAGGCGCCATATCTCCGTAACGGTGCCAGATAGACGCATGGTCACTATGGACTTTTTATAGTAAAGCGCGAATCGAATGGTCTCCTAACTGACAATGTTTATTGTTTAGTTAAAATAATACAGAAGGATAAAAGGATCATTGCTGCTGTACAATTTTAATTTATACTGTTTGTTTTTTTTTCTACCGGTCTAAGCAGCTTAATGATTATATTTATACGGACATATACTGTAAACTGTCGAAATGCATTGGACAGACTCCATCTTCATATGAACATTATCTTGTTTAATAATAATATAACAAAAAAAACATAACTAAATATAGAGTGTAGATTAATATGTAGAAATATATAAATTAATAAGCCTAGGCTTGCAAACTAGAAAACAATGTCGACGTAGTGCCGATATTATTATGCGGCAATCCACCTAACCTTTGACCGCTTGAATCGAAATATGGCACACGGGTTACTCCTGCTCCGGGGAACGTCGACTTCAATGTTTTTATGCTGCTTTGTTTTCAGTAAAGTATCTGTACCGGACAGATGGACAGTCGGGCGGACAAGACCCGTAATGTGGCTAGAACGGCCGCATAAAAGTATCAACGTGAGCGTATGCAATGACGACGGACACTTGCATTTTGTTATCGTGACCATGAATCTTTGTTCAAGTAGGCCTACATCCACATGAACTAGTATCGGACGATTTCTTCGTGACTGCGGTTTGGTGATGTCACTGTGGGACGCTGACTTGTGATCGCGAGGTCATTTGTTCGACTTCCGGTCGGCACACTATCAATGGGTGACTCTCGGCGGACAGGTAAACTAACACCAAGGTCAACTCAGCCTTCCATTCCTCCGGTGTAGGTAAATCGAGTACCGGCCTGTCTGGCTGCAGGGTTGAGGCGGGGCGCGTTCATTTGTGTCGAGTGGCAGGTAACATTGTGTGATTTTATATTCCACATGGCATTCCGCAGCTTTGAGGTGGGTTCACATGAAAAGCTATACCGTTTAAACCTTAAAACATTTTCGGAGCGAAAAGTTTATCGTCTTGGTATTCGTCTGTCGATGTATGAAATATTTCTGGGCGTCTGCACAATGTTTGCAAGATAGACTGCAAGTTCTACAACTGTTTCGTGATTGTAGATACGGCCTGAAAGTGGACATATGGTCTGCGGGAGTCATCGCGTACATTTTGCTTTGTGGGTTTCCGCCTTTTGCAAGGTTTGATAGTACGGTTATCCGTTTGACTATATTTAACAAGTACTCGCTCGATAGCTGTGTATTAGGCCACCAATAGTTTTTACATAAAATAAAACCAAAAGCGAGAAATAAAAAGACGTTGATATAAATATTTTACGACTATGGGTTTTTTGTTGGTTTAATATATACATTTTTGATAGAATGAAGTAACGTAGGCCTATGTCTAGACTATCACACAGTTGAACAAAAACAGTTAAATCAGCGAAAGTATTTTCACGGCCGCAGTGTGCTGTACTTACAAGGAAGGAAAACGTATCTAAGACGAAATTTTTACGAAACGTTAAGTCACAAAATATGACAGAGATGATGACTTTTGTAATGATGTAATTCATTACAGTGCACAACAGATTGTTGCATCTAGATAGTTTTATAGCTTGCTGTAGTTTTACAGAAAGCGATAATGTCACTTCGATAAAAATAACTCACAACAAAATAAAACAAATCCAATTTATTGTGAGACTTTTGTATTAACAATAACATTTACCCATCGACAGTTCTTGATTTAAGTATTTTATTCACTTTTGGATTTCAGCAATAAGCAAATCCAAAATAGTAACGAGTGACAACGATGACAAAAGGGATGACAGTGATGTTATTGTGTTCAATTGTTACAGCGACACCAGCAGGCGCGATCTGATGCACAAGATTAAGACCGGACAATTCGAGTTCATTGCTCCGTACTGGAACGATATATCTGATTCTGCTAAGGTATGCATTAGTTCTGAATCAACCTTGCTTAGGGCCTAACTTCTAGTGTTAGCCCGTCTTGCAAAAATCGATTCATCGTTCTGTTTCTTGCACTCGATGTCAGCTTGTATTGTTAAGATTTAGAATAATATATGCCTATGCTTAAGTAATATTTAGTAACAGTCTATGGACGGACATGCGCCTAGTCGTCTGTGCGTAGACCTAGGCCTATAGCTTCTTTTTACACGCGCGTAGTAGGCCTACGTATACAGGCTTACTGTGAAAAAGTGTGAATGCTACTTTAGCTTTGTGCCAGATGACAGTGCACAAAATATTTACAAATCGACAGCGACTATGGGCCACAGAATGGACAAGAATTTTTTTTTTTGTAAAACCTACGGCCTATGTTGAATGGGCACAGACACGGTCCTGCTCTGCACTGCAGCAGTGCGCCAGATATCAGTGAATGTAGCAGATTATAGTCGGCGCAATCGCAAAAAAATTCCCTACGAAACATAAGCTTATAGGCCTATGCATCATATGTGTGACATGTATGAATTATATATTCATCATATATGTGTCATGTGTTTTCAAATATATGGACTGTTTAGCTTTTATATATGTCACCTATAGGTTTACATGCATGCACATTATAATAAAAAAGTATAATACGTTGACATAGCCCTAATTGACACGATTAACTTACCTGTTTGATTTGCGCTATACTGTAACAGTACTGAATCTATGGGGTTCGTCTGCAGGATTTGATCAAGAACTTGCTGGAAGTGAACGTCGATAAACGTTTCAATGCCAAACAACTGCTTGAATATCATTGGGTCGCGGTATGCGTACCATTTTACCATGATTCGTACAAATTGTGCACCGAATTATTCACTGTTTTTGTGACTGTAGTATTATGAAAAGTAGCAACTAATTTCGTTTAAAATATTGCATATTTTCGTTTGCTACGTAAATTGTGCTGCAAACAAGATAATATTCATACGAACACGGAGTCTGTCTAATGCATTTCGATAGTTTACAGTATATGTCCGTATAAATACAATCAGTGAGCTGTTTAGACTGGTAGAAAAAAATCAAACAGTTTAATTTGAAATTGAACAGCAGCAATGATCCTTTCATCCTTCTCTATTATTTTAACTAAACAATAGACATTGTCTGTCATGAGACCATTCGATTCACTATAAATGGCCCATCATCACCATGCGTTAATCTTGCACCGTTTTGGAGATATGGCACCTCAAATATAATGGGGTCACGACTTTGGCCTTTTGGGGTCACGTGACGTCATCGGTCACGTGACCATTCGACTCCCAGGGGCCGTGTTCCTATGGGTGGTCCATAGTGACCATGCGTCTATCTTGCACCGTTATGGAGATATGGCGCCTCGAATATTGAAAGCACGGACATGGACACAGAAAGAAAGACGGAAGAATGGAAAGAGAAAGAGGAAGGGGAAGGGAAGGGAAAAGGAAAGTGGAAAAGAAAAAGAAAGGGAAAGGGGAAGGAGAAAAGGAATGGAAGGTAAAGAGAAGGGGAAGGGAATTGGAAAGGGGAATGGAAAGGGAAAAAAAGGAAAGGGAAGAGAAAGGGGAAAGAGAAAAGGAATGAAAAGTAAAGGGAAGGGAAAGGGAAATGAAAGGGGAAGAAAAAAGAGAAAGGGGGAGGGGAAGGAAAAGGGAAAGGAAAAGGGGGAAGGGTAAAGAAAAGGGGAAAGAGAAGGAAAAGGGGAAGGGATAAGGGAAGGAAAAGAGGAAGGGGAAAGGGGAAGGGAAAGGAAAAAAGAGGAAAGGGTAAAGGAAAGGGAAAAGGGAAGGAAAAGGGGAAGGAGAAGGAAAAGGGGAAGGGAAAGAGGAAGGAAAGGGAAGGTGGAAGGAAGATAGCTTAAGAAATGTAGGACGCACGGACGCACGGACACAAAGGTGATTTTATACTCTGTACAATGCTATGCATTGCATTGGACAGATTATAAGGTAACTCGGTAGGAATGCCGACATAGCATTTAAGCAGAAGCACAATTTAGCAAAAACGTAGTTTCTATAGGCTTTACGACTCCGCTAGGCCTTTATGAGGTTCGGTTGTAAATTTAACTTCTACAGAGCAACTGCAATGTCACTATGCGGTTTAGCCTATCCTATACCTGTGTAAGGTCGTGTCGTTCGTGCATGTAAAACACCAAACATTTGCTCAGAATGCTGTAACACGCGGCCTTTTAAATAATGTCTGTCCGTTTGTCCGGTACGGGTTTTTATCTCGAAAACGAAAAGGCGTAGGAAACCCAAGAATTGTCGCGAACGTTTCCCCAGCACAGGAGTAAGCGCGTGTGCCAATTTTTAGGTCTGCTGTTCAAGAGATTGTTTTATGCGTAACCTCGGCGGCCTGATGCTGTGCTCTGCAGGAAGACGTCGGTCGTGACAACGACCTTCACTCAACGGTCGCAAATCGCATCGTCGAGTTGGCGAAGTACGATCAGAAGAACGTCACGGCAAACCAGTCAGGCGTCGCCGTCATCGCCGTAAGTTACATCGTCAACCTATGGTCATTCTACACATACGACGCCGACGCGACTCACTCAGGAGTTGAGTTGAGTCGCATCGGCGTTGTAGGTGTGAGTTGGTCTTTACTTTGTCATTGTGTTCGTTGCTTTTCGTGTTGACGTTTTATTCAGCGCTAAGCAAGACTTGATTTCGTGCACACTCGCGGCAGTATTTTCTCACTGTTTACAGTGATCAATGCGTGCGTAAGTACTCTACTAAAGAATCACGGCCCGAGGCTTGAGAACGCTTTTATTCTAAATATAGCAACAAACAGTAATAGGGCCTATGTGTAAATACGTCTAATAATAATGCACCAGTATGTAATCGACGGAAGGACCGGGAGTAGACCAATGTTAGGATACGTCTCACAGATAGAACATAAGATTGTTGCGTGATGGTATATGGACCCGTTATAATTCGAAAACTAAGACGTAAACAAGCACACCGCGCGATGCAATAGCCCCGTATCAGTGGTCTGGCAGTGTAAACAGGTGTCTGGTTGAGGGATAAGGGAAACTGCGGTCATCAGCGTCAACCTACCGGTCTTATCAGTTGCATATTGGCTTTCAAATTACATGACAACCATTGACCTTGGATGACCTTGAAGATAACTGACAGCCAGTACGGTCGGCTATCCTGGCGACAGCTGGCTTCTTGTACCTTTTTGGACTACAATTTGCCGACAAGAAGACTTTCCCGCGACAATTTCCCGCTTCGCCTCCATTCATGACGCTACTGGGCCTTTGTTTTTATCAGAATATTAAATTTATGTGTCTGCAGACGACAGCTCTCGATAAAGACATTCACCATCTAGATGACCACAAGCGCCGGTAGTTCATCTCACTGCATCACATGCAGCCTACCATCCAACTCACCAGCAGATGACAACATCACGGCCGCTTTCCACACGTTGACTCGAATTACATCTATCCATCCAGTCAGCTGTCATCTTGAATACTTGTAAACTTCGGTCATCCAGCTAAAACGCACTGAGAAAAAACATTAGCCTATATTAACGTCTGGTTGTTGTAACATCAATAACATCAAAATGATGCACACGTTAACATCCGCAACCGTATTGTAATACTTAACAACAGTTTCTGTAGCTTACGAACTATGCGGCGCTGACATCGTCTAAGCTCGAGTAACATCCAACAGCATTAAATAATGTTCCATCATTGCGTCAATAGTTATTGAGATCCTAGGTTGCTTTTGATCACTAATAGAAAGTCGCATACTGGCTTTCAAATGATATATAAATCGATGACCTTGGATGACCTTGAAGCGTCATAATGCACAATTATGCACTGGTAACGGAAAACTGGGCATATCTCGGAAACGGTGCTCCAAGGACTAAGGGGGATAGGCGCCCCCGGTTTTAGGTTCCGTTCAGTGTTTTACCCCGTTTACGCGATCAAGCAAACATCGAGCAAACATCCAGCAAATGCATTCAAAATACACGTGCACGACGTGTGCTCTAATTGCTCGATGTTTGCTTGGTCGTGTAAACGGGGTATTAGTGACAGTTGTTGAATTATCCTACATGGGCCTAGGTTACTATTAATCACTAATAGGAAGTGGCACATGCCCTTTCAAATGAAATAAAAATCATCGACCTTGGATGACCTTCAAGGTTAATGACAACTAGTACGGTCAGCCCCACCCTAGCGACAGCTGGAATTCTTGTCATTCTTACATGGCCATCTCACCTCACGAGTGTCATCATAACCACTAGCTCGTATATATCATCCATCATCTGATCATTCTTTCATTCTAATCTCAACACTTTTCTCTTTGTCAAATCCTACCCTCCAGACATCTAGCACCCAGTCGGACTGATTTCACAGATATCTGGACGTGCTAACGGATTTTTCTCCTTTTAGTTTTCTCGTTTCAGTTATCACTGTTTTTTCTTTTTTAGTTTTTATCTCGGGCTTTCAGCTCTCCCAGAACGTTTGCTTCTTGATTTTTGGCCGACCGTACTTAAAGTAACGGTAGAGCTATTGGCACGGTTGTCGTTCGTCTGCCGTTCGTCGGCCACGGATGTATTGTGGCTAAACGGTGCAAGATAGGGCCTAAGTTGCTATTGATCACTAATAGGAAGTCGCAGATCAGGCGGGCACCAACCAAGCAACCGTAGTACCGAACTGCAGTGCATTCGGTATCTACTGGAAATTCTTGTCTGACCCATCATCCCCGCAAAAGTCTCCAATGCTCCGCCCAACCCGAGACATGACAGGGACAGCAAAGCCACACAGCGCACACGACCAGACCACAGACCAAGCAGGCACCAACCAAGCAATCACCCATGGGTATCTGTAAGACCTAAATGAACCCCATTAAGGCATGATCTCGAATCAGCACCCTTAGCTGGCTGAGAAGATCAGCCTTCCTTGAACTGTGACTGTTCCGCGGTATAAACTCAAACCAGCACCTTAAGCTGTCTGAGGGGTCAACCTTCTTATGCTACTTCATAAAAGTAGCTACTGGTCCACGGTGCCTTATTCTGCATTATTCGGCACAACCCTTCAGTCACCTCACAAAGGGCTTCTTCTATAGGCCAGTCGGAGGACGTGCCCCTATACGCCATAGTACCACCAGCGCGAGGGTGGTGATACATTAGAGATTTGGAAATTTTCACAACTTATACATCAGTAAAAGGTACATTCAGTATATTTGGATCTGTTGGAATTATTACATGACAGCATTAAACAGAAACGATGTTAACAATGAATGGTCATAACAGAAGGTTGGCAATTCTCTAGTCTGGACCAGATTAACTCATGCAGCGCCACAGATAATGACATATAAAAATATACCAATAGCACCTCATTCATCAATAAGACACAAGTTCTCACAAACTGCTGTAATCATAACACAATATTACAGTCAGTAAAATTCATAAGCATCAATAATACGAATCATAATGTGTTCATGATCAGGATCGGCCAAACCCAGAAGTGGGTGCAGCCCTGGCAACAAACATATTTTGAGCATTTTGCACCCCGGAAACAGCATATGGTGACACTATTTTTGTTCGTTACAATTTTCCCTGAGGTTTCACAAAATTCCACGATAATTCTCCAAATTTTCCAGGTTTGGAGAATTCCCTGAGTATTCCAGGTTGTCTAGGTTAGTGACCACCCTAATTAAAGTCAATTAACCTATCAGCTGGTTTGGCTGTGCATCAGTGACTCAATTTCATCGGGATGTTTCGGACACTGGAAGGACAGGTTGTACGGTCCACTGGCGGTGACTAGCACGTCGTCCTCAATCCGCATGCCAAGACCTTGCAGATCCTTCGGTGCAGCTGACCCCGTCTCCGGTATGTATATGCCTGCAACAGCAAGTGAGTAAGCAATTATTGTTGCAATAGTAAGAAAGTAGATAATGACTAGTTTTTCATTAATTTTAAGAAGTTAATTATTAAAAATGTCCAATAATTACCAGCTCCATATAGGTCATATATTCGGAAAAGTCTGGGTCAATAAGGTCTTTTAGATGACATCCATCAACAAAACTCTTAACATGAATATCGTACTAAAGTACAAAAAAAACTGGGGGGAAAAACAAAAAAAAATTTGTTTTAAAAAACAAAAAAGAAATATTTAAATATAAACATAAAATTATGCAATACACAAATATTCAATAAAAAAAATCTAATTTACTCACAGAAAAAGTAGAAATATGGGGCAGAGCCCAATGTGAGGCCGCCCGGCGCCATAAGTCCGACTGAGGGACAGTTAAGGGGTTAAAATTTCGTTTGCAGCAAAGTCTCGTAACCCGAAAGCAACTGCATTATCATATACATGTGTAGCGAGTGCAATGTTAAACTTGGGTGGTTCGAAATGAGACAACAGAACTATTGTTTGTAAAGCAAAGTTCACCAAGGTTTCTGCGTTCGACGTGGAATCGATCGTAGTTGTAAACACCGTTTTCCGTTTATCGATATCACAGGCGTGCGGTAGCACAGCCCTGCGTTAATGGCGACCGGCTAAGTAAAGGGAGAATGGCAAAATTCGACCCCACGCAGATCCGAAACCCTTCAACCGATCGACACAAAATTTGAAACAGGTGATTACGTCCGCGAGACGACCCCCTGTGCAAAATTTCGTGCAAATCCGTCCATTGGGGGCTTCTCGGCAAAACAGGTGAAATATAACGAAAATTTTTCTCCGATATATATACCTTTTTTTTGTTGACCGACCTACAGGTCAGACCGCCCGGCGGATTTTCACGCGCAATGGCTCGGACAACGCGGCCTCACGCAAGGGTCAAACCTTTTCGGGAACCGAAATTTGAAGTTAATATCTAACCCCTGAAAAATCCCCCAAAGTCGAAAATTTGGCCCAAAAACGGACTTAAAAATTTTCGGCCAAAAACGTTCCTGTATAAAAATTTCACCTATAAACGACTCCTAATCGTCATTGTAGGCCCATAAAAGTTGTAGAGTGAATAGGCAATATGGCCTCGGGAATTCCAAATATGTGGTCATTTTTGACCCCCTACCCACAGGTCACGTGACACAGGGCATGCGCAGTCAACGTTTTGGCCTTTAAAAACATGCCTGTGTATAAAATTTTCACTTACAAACGACCCTTAATCATCATCGCAGCCTCATAGAAGTTGTATAGTGAATAGGCAATGTGGACCTGGGAATTCCAAATATGTGGTAATTTTAAACCCCCTGCCTACAGGTCACGTGACACGGAGCATGCGCAGTGAACTTTTGGCCTTTAACATGGGCAAATGCAACTTCGAGGCTTTATATCTTTGTAACGGAGCAAGATAGACGCATGGTTCCAATGGACCACCAATAGGAAACCACATATGCCGAGTCCAACGGTCACGTGACCGATGACGTCACGTGACCCCAAAAGGTCAAACTCGTGACCCCGAAATCTTTGAAGCCCCGTATCTCCATATACGTGCAAGATAGAAGATAGTGATCATCATTGACCACCAACAGGAAAGTGCCCACGCCGAGTCCGATGGTCACGTGAACGATGATGTCACATGACCCCAAAAGTCAAGGTCGTGACCCCAATATATTTGGAGCCTCATATCTTCGTAATGGTGCAAGATAGATGCATGGTTACAATCGGCCGCCAATAGGAAACCACATATGCCGAGTCCAATGGTCATGTGACCGATGACGTCACGTGACCCATAAAGATCAAAATCGTGACCCCAAAATATTTAAGGTTCAGTGTCTTCATGGCCGTGGAAAGCAGATCAACATAAAAACTTTGTTATTGTAATAAAACAGCAAATTTAAATGTACAAAACATCAGTTTGTACACTTGTTAACGGCGACATGCAATGAGTGACACATCGAAAAAAGCAAAAATCATAAAAAGGTGATATTATTCAACAGCACATTGACAGTTAGGCGATGTGATGTGATATCACCTTTTTATGATTTTTGCTGTTTTCGATGTGTCACTCATTGCATGTCGCCATTAACAAGTGTATAAACTGATGTTTTGTACATTTATCTATATCTATATTCTAGCGATATATGCGATCAAAGTCTAAAGTTGTCCAAATATGTGCAAACTGTCGATGTTAGGTACGGCAAATGAGCAAAAACAACTTTGTGGTTAGTGAACCCAAGTCCACAAAATTTTTTGCATCTAACGTGAAACTGAGAGTAGTTGAAAACACCATTTACCACTTGTCGATATCTTTTTTCATTCTAGAGATATTCGCGGTCAAAGTCCAAAGTTGTCAGAAAATGCGCGCACTGTCGACGTTGGGTGGGTCGGAATGAGCAAACACAACTTTGCGGTTAATAGACCAAAGTTCACCAATTTTTTGGTTCAACGCGGGAGAAACGATTGTTGATAACGCCGCTGACTGCTTGTCAATACCTTAATCCGTTCTGGAGATATTTGCGATCAAAGTTGAAAGTTGTCATAAATCGCGCCAAATTTTGGACGTTTTTTGCCCCCCCAAATTTTAAGCGGGTGGTGCCCCCCAAATGTTGTATATAAGTGATAATGCCCACCTTATAGCACGTCATGTGGCAAAGTTTCATGGGGTTACTCCCCCTAACCCCAAAGTTATAGGCGCTAATACGCTGAATTATAAGCCAATTTTTGACCCCCCTTTAAAAAAATTGTTGAGGGAGCCCCCATCCTCAGTGGGGTGTAGGCTAGCAAGACTTGGGACATTCTATAGCACGTGTAAAAAATTTGGGGTGCAGCACCCCCTAGCGGCCGAAATATGGTATTCTGAAAAATTCGATTTTCAGGGTACAATTGCACCTCTAAATCTCCGTGGTTAGTGGGCCAAAGTTCACTGAACTTTTTTGCCCAATGCGGGAGGAAACGTTGTCAGTCAAATAGTTTTCTGATTTTGGATATCTCTATCCATTCCAGAGATATTCGTGCTCAAAGTGGGAAGGGGTCCAAAATTGGGCCAAAATTAGCATTTTTCGCCCCCAAAATTTTTCTGGGGGCACCCCCCCAAATTTTTGGACCAGCATTTGTAAATTCAACATGCTTCCGACCACGTTGCGAAATTTTGCGGAGATGGCCCACGGATATCTCGCGATGAAAAAATAATAATAAACAGCAGTAAAACATAAGGCCATCCGGACTATCATTCCAAGCGACCTAATAAGCATAGTCATGGTTTGGATATAGTAGTTCGATAATCTAACTAATCTCACCCGGCTCTATGGTGACTACCATCCCAGGACAGAGTTTAATGGAGCGCTTGATGTCATCGGTGTCATGAACGTCCATGCCCAGGTAGTGACTGACATGGTGCGGACAGAAGTCACGAGCCACCTACAAGAACAGTGTTTACTGTTTAACATCAACAAACACTACACAACAGCACGTCTACATAACACACTATTTCTCATTAATAATTATCTCATAATAATTATGATAACATTTGCAATGGCACTGTCTGGTACGCTCAGTTCAGTTATCAATTGTGTAATTTTGTAACAGCGTTTGTTTGCATGACACTTTTTGTGTTGAGCATCAGTCATGCCAGATTAATTCTTTTCTAATTTCCAAAATACCCTGGTTCTAAAGCAATAATATGTGACCCCATCTGTGATTTTCAGCAGCCGATGCAGAGAGCATAGAATGCTTCATGTGCTAGAGTTACCAGAACTACTACTGAGTCACAAGACTGGCTCAATATGAAATGGCCAACAATAACAGTTAGCCAATATGCACACATATAATAATTTCATCTCAGTTTATTGACCGTATTTCCATAGAAAAGAAAGAGAATCCTACAGCCATTCAGCTTGTTCGCTTGAATTAATTATGTTTAGAACCACTGAACATCCATTACAGTGAGACAAATATTGCAGTGTCTAGTTTGTCTGTACAACAAATGGTATCATTTTTTGTTCATTTTAAACTTCTTTTCACACATCTACACTGTGTACCAAAAAAACATCCCCAACATTTTCGAATGTAACTTGAAAACCAATTATCAGATTTTGATAATTTTTGGTACAAATATTCCTGACACAACTTGCCATCAAATTATCATTCAGTTTCCCACCTCCTCTAACGTTTATTTCTGCAATACCTGGGGAAAACACAACCAGCAAAATATAATTTTTTATCCAATGCGATATGATTGCTTAATTAACATAACATGTAAAAACACATTCTGTTCACATTTCTGACATTTTGGCTGACAGTTCATCCAGCTGTCCATTTTTCAACTGCCTGCAGTAAAATTGCTTGAAGTTTTGGCCCACTATGCGAACACAGGCAAGAAGATGCTTTCTCCATTCATTGACAGCAGTATCGATAATGTTCTGTTGCAGACCAATCCAGGCTCTACCAGTCACTTCTTGACTTTGCAAACATTCCTAAACTTCATCTGGTAGACACACTGCAGCATGACAGTCAAACCTTGTAATAGACCTACTGTTGGGGCCCACAGATTAGGATAGATAGAATTTATTGACGTTTTTTCATTCTTTTTACATGTATTGTGCTTGGTCTGCTTTCCCCACATAGTGCAAAAGCAGACGTTGGGTGAAGTGGAAACTAAAACACTTATTTAATAGCCAGCTGTGTCGAAAATATTTTCACCAAACATTATTAAAATCTGCTAATCTTTATTCAAGTTATGATCGATAATGTCGGGGATGTTTTTTCAGGTTTTCTGTGTATTTCAACACATATTACACTTGATCTGGTTTCCCTAGGTAGTGCAGAAGCATACATTGGCTGAAGTGGGAAAATGAACAGTTATTTGATGGCAAGTTGTGTCAGGAATATTCGTACCAAAAATTATCAAAATCTGATAATTGTTTTTCAAGTTACAGTTGAAAATGCCAGGGATGTTTTTTTGGGACACAATGGGTGACTTCACTTTTTGACTTAAGCAAAAGCTGAACGCTAAAGTCTGTACTTAGACCACAGTTCAACTAAACTTTGGTCTAAGTCCACTGACTTAGACCAAAACAATTAAAAATGGTGGAAAAACAAGTAAACCTAACAAGAAATAAATCAACCATTTACGCTTGGACTTACTTATTTAATTGCGCTGCGCAAGCAAATAACGTAATTAGTTAATTACATAACATCTGACGTCATTGCATATTCATTACGGCGCTTATTTTTGGTACCAGACTGCTTTAATTTACTAAACTATCCGTATGCATAGGACTGTGAATAGTCGCCATGTTTTCGCTCAGCTAAAGTCAAAAGTTAAAGTGGATTCAGGCTCAGCGAAAGTCAAGCCCTAAGGGCTAAAGCTATCTCTTCCATGCAAATCGAACCGACTTTAGCCAGGTTAGTTCGGCTCAGCTTTAGTCTAAGTAGGTACTTTTGGACTCAGCGAATCGCTGAGACTTTTC
>Ga0056128_1002039_pt1 | contig 23546 bp, 10 predicted proteins | sample WorMetLIZISLAND2_FD_71113 | JGI IMG/M metagenome (GOLD analysis project Ga0056128, IMG submission 71113) | Marine gutless worms symbiont microbial communities from Max Planck institute for Marine Microbiology, Germany - Olavius geniculatus... ... | reverse complement strand
AACCTGAAATTTATTTCAGCTTGTGTGTAGGCCTAACTGTATGTACTATTGACCGTATTATGTGTGTTTTTACTATTTTTAATCGTCTGCATTTTTGCGAAATAAACTCATATATATATAGTACGATAGTTTTCTTTTAACGACAGCTGGGTTCTTGTTTTACCTCTCATCACAGTGTCTATAGTGTTATAACCGCCCGCAATCTCACTATAATCAAGCAGGACGGTTTAATCAATCGTATATTGCGACGCAATACACGATTGACACGCACGTCTTACGCAGATCGCACCGTCGATTACAGTCAAGAAACTGAAATAATGACGGTTCAGCACAGTCTAAAGTTTACAAGGCCTCCTTACAGTTGCACAATACACTCTATAGACCGTGATGACAAAACATGTACATAACGTGATGGTCTAGGTGATATCTTTGAGTACGACGATGATGGAGATTGAGTGTATTTATGATTCGGTGACTTTGTATGACGGACCGTCAGAAAAATCTGCAGTTCTTCGCTCATATTGCTCCAATGACATTTCAGTCATCACGTCACGCGGTTCTTCCATGTTGATTGTTTTCGAGTCCGATTCGTCTGTCAACAACGGCAGCTTTGTTTTCAGCTGGACTTTCTCCGCCATCGGTATGCATGCATATCGTTCTTATATTGGTAGACAAAATAAGGATCGCCTGAAAACGCAAGACTGGAAAACGTCGGACAAAAGTGCAAGGCTGTAATTTGACGTAGGCCAACTGGCAATGCGTGTAACGTTGTTAGAGTTTAAAAAAACGCATAATTAAATGAGGGTAGCTGTCACAAACATTAAATTAAAACTGCATGCTGCAACTCAGCCTTTTTATTGACGCGTGTTTATTACATTAAAGCATACACAGTCCAGCGCACTTACAGTAAAAACAATGTCGTAATTCATGCACAATGTCTCAGACATTATATTAAAATTACATGATGCAGTCATAAACCTCAAATATTTACATACATTTAATACAATATCTTACACAGTCTAGCACAAACTTGAAATCTAAACACTGTCTTACCTCATGCACAATATCAAAAAAAGAATTCGACGTGGTCAATTTTCGCAGAGCCATCACAATGTTCGTAATAGCACTTTAGGCATATCGAGGTTTCTCTCTTCTTTGCGTTTCTATACAGGTTATTCTCAGACACATACAATGTCATAACCGCGATCTTTCGGAATTACTTTCTTCCATTTTTGTTACGCGCGAAAGCAGCTACTGCTTTCAGCGCGTCTTAGCCATCGCAATTCTGTCCGTCCGTCCGTCAGTCCGTAAGTCCGTCTGTCCGTCACATGGGTGGATCAGCAAAAAACGGTGCAAGCTAGAGTTACCAAACGTTTACCGTCGGCTGCCCGGAAGACTCTAGTTTCAGGAACCGTAAAGCTTTTCCATAAATTCAAAGGGGGTCACCCCGAACAAGGGCGCTAATTGAGAAGGGATGAGTAGAATCTGCGATTTTTGGCCAATAAGTCGCTGTATCTCAGTAACGGTGCGAGAAGGCCTATGTTACTATTAATCACTAACAGGAAGTCGTACACTGGCTCTCGATTGGCGCCGAATTCAATGATTTTGAATGATTTTGAATGCCAAAATAGGGAGTTTTGTGGATTTTTTGGCGATTTCGGGCTGCGACACAAGTCTATATCATTCACAAGGTGTCGCCACGCAACGTTATGCTATGGCCGATGTATACATATACATGGCAGTAAATAAAATGTCGAACCTGATCGATTTCAAGCATCTACAAACCGTTTTATTATCTGTAGCCTACTCTAGACGTGCAAAGGATTACATGCTGTTGCGTACAAAACTATAGCAACAGTAAACAAAAAAACGTCAAAACGCGTTTTTTTCCAAATTGAAAAAGAACATTTAGAAACTTCACACGTACAGCGATGCGTAAGAGATACTGGCAAAATCATAAACGAGACAGCAAGTTTGTTTTCAATACGCATCTCCAGTGGCAAGACTGAGTTGATATGGTTGTTGATATGGTGCAGCGACGTCACCGCAGCCAGAACCAGTGACGACAGAACCAGTGACGTCAGGAGTCACAGGACCAACGACCACCAAACCACCCACACCATTACCACAGTGCGGCAAACAAGCGATCCAGCCAGATGCCTCACTGACTCGCGTCGTGGGTGGCTCGGAGGCTAGACCCAACTCTTGGCCGTGGCAGTGCCTCGTTCGGGCAGGTTCACTCTATTGTGGAGGCAGCGTCATCAGCAACACTTATGTACTCACCGCTGCTCACTGCTTGTAAGTCCAGCCAAAGATTAACCAAACAGTTCTGCATTTGGCATAAAGAAACCGGTAATGTAGTCCTTGACACCATTGTCTTTGCCTTGAGGCATCAACGTCGCAAAATAGTCTTGCTGTTGAAAAAGTCTACTGGTTTTGAGATAAAAGCATTTGTTTTATTCTTGGTTTTGTTAAAAAGTCTTGGTTTTGGTCTTGGTCTTCGAAATTTTAAGACTACTTGCTTCAAATTATTGCTAGGGCTATTTAATATTTTAAAAAGCAGTTAACTACTTATGGAGTGGAATAATATTTAGCCTATGTTACCGGTTACCATCGACTGGCATCGAGTAGCACACATTTTATACTTTTGACGATCATTGTTAAAGATTGAGTAGCATAAATACGTTAAACAGTTGGTGCTGCATGAAAAATTGGTCTTTTTCTTTAGTAATACATCCATGAAAACTGTAGTAAAATTTCTGATAAACGCCGCACGCAGTTGCGCAAATGTTTTATTCTTTACGTACAAATTGTGATCAAGTTTACAAGTTCTACCATATGCCAGGTAAAGTGGGTTAATTAAATACCTGCTCCTGTACAATTTTCTTGTCCTTATGACTGGCGTAAATTACGAAAGTCGGTTCACACAATGTTTTTCTTTTGATGCTATCAAAATTTTTGTCGATGAATGAAGTTGATTAGAAGATATGCCGAAAAACAAAGTCGGCCATTTTTTAATTTTTAGCGGTCATCGTAGATGGGCAGAATTTGACACCATGTTATTGTTTTGTTGACGCTTTTTTATTGGCTTGTTTGCCCAGCTTCAATCGACAAGGAAGAATACCAAATAGCAAAGTAACGATTGAATGCGGAATCCATAGTCGTGAGGTAATTAATTACATGATTTTTTTAATTATTTACAACCGTGTTTGTTTCTTTTTTACAGTTTTTTTGTTAACCATTTTAGTGATATTTCGATTTCTGGGTATTAATTGCCTGTGGCGCTATTTAGCTAATAGAACTAGCTGCATTTTATATATCAATACGAACTCAATAATATTACGCATTACTATGTCGTAAAAATAAATGTCAACTGATTATAATGGTGCGTAGTAAACAAAATAACCTACTTCTACACTTCGTTGAATAGGTAACAAGTTAAGGTGCGCTATCAGCTGGCATATTTCTTAAAACACGTTCAGCAGTTTACGTGGCATCGGAATAACAGTTATTTTTGAGAATATATCGTGAAAAAATTGTGTTGACTGTGAGAATAATGACATCGAAGTGTAATTTCGTGCTTAGCATTTTAGGAGCGAGCTTTAAAGACCCGTCTAACTGCTGAATGCCGATATATATCAGTTAATTATTTTAGCTAAATCGTCGTCGTTCCAGTGTGCAAGTTGGGAGTGTTCTGTTGACAGGCGTCGAATCCTCATCGTCAGATAAACTATCGCGTATCTGTTACGACGCACGAGGGCTACCCAAATTCCGAATCTCGCGATGACATTGCCGTGGTGCGCCTGCATAGGCCGCTGACGTTCAACGACTACGTGCAGCCTATCTGTATTCCGAGCACTCCCGTTGCTGACGATACGCCCTGTGTCATCACCGGATGGGGAATAACCCAAGGTAAGCCTATGCAAATTGTATTTTTCTTATAGCAAAGGTGTACTTCATAACGTGACTAAACAAGAATCAGTACACATCAAAGATACTACATTTGATGCCGTTTGCAAGCAAGCAAGATAGGACAGACTGATTCAACCAGCGATTTGTGCCGTTAAATGAGCAGTTATATGTTCCTATGGGCTGTCAGTAGTGACCACGTTGCTATCTGAAACAGTTCGGGCATAATTTGTAACAAAAATATTTGGGTGAGGTCAGTAGTACCTTTGTTTAATGTGGAAAGAAAGAGTCGAGAAGTAAACGATATTGGTGATAATGTAAATAAGAACACAAGAACATTATTTGAGGAGCCCGGTAAGTATTAAATCAGAGTTAGATTGTTTGTTATAGTGCAGCTGGAGGAATCTTGGATATTTCAGATTTAGTAGCAGGACTAAAAGTCAAGAAGTAAAGCCGGGTAAAATGTGAGTGTGGAACATCTGGAGTAGAGTTGTTAACCAGGGAAAGACGATGTGGTAAAGAAAATTACGTAGCACGATCGCATTCGCATTAGTGTTGCTAGTTAATTTTTGCTACAACCTGTGCGGTCCGTTGTTCTTCATTAACCGTCATTTTTATCGATTATTTTATTCCATCTTAGAGCGTTTGTTCGTGTTTTTATAACTTTTTTTCGTCAGAGCACATTTCATTAATTAACGATAAATTTGTTTATTTTTTGTATTATGCCTTATTATGAAATCGTAAACGACGTAAATGATTGACTGTTTGGTTTGTTGACTGTTCGATGCGATGTATGTATTGTTGTGTAGGTACCGGAAGCAACAGTGTGCTGCGACAGGTCGTTATACCGATAGTAAACTGGGACAGATGTCGTAATCTGAACTCAGATTTCCAGAAATACGTCAAGCCGACCATGATATGCGCCGGAACGGTTCAGGGCGGGAAGAGCTCGTGTGGCGGCGACTCCGGCGGTCCTTTGCAGTGTAAGCTCGGTGACCGCTGGTACGAGTACGGTCTGGTCAACTTTCGGCTCACGCGCAGATGTGCCGTTCCCGACCGACCGACAATCTACGCCAGTGTCCACGCATATAGGACCTGGATACAAGAAAAAACTGGAAGTTTGTATCTTTCTGTCGTGTTGTAGACTAGGCTAAGCATAGGCATAATCGAACTCGAAGCAATCATGCAGAGATCTCAGATCCTGAGATCTCTGCTGAGAACAGTGCTGCCTCTGAACGAATGCAACAAGTGGCGTCGTACGTGACAGGGCAATTGGCTGGCAATTGCTCCCCCCTAAATTTTTGGTTGTCAAAAAATTTTCGGCAAAAATAAAAAAAAACTTGTGGCTAAAAAATCTCCATTTTGAAGAAATTTAGAAACAAAATCGAAATTTTGAGCACCTATAATTTTTTTGGTCGAAAATTGGCAACTGTCTGTCGGAATTCTGTCGAAAGTTTGCAGTGTTTGTCGAAAAATAGCAACTTCCTGCCTCGCTTACTTTTTTAACTCACGGGGCCGCTGACTACAACAGAACTAACATATACTTATGTGTATTAAGAAGTTGGTTGATCAAGATGTGACCACATACCCCCTCCAAGCATTTTACCAAACAGACAGACAAACTGACAGTGGCGGACCCCAAAACATAACTCCTTCTCCGTCGGAACTGATGAAAAACCATCGCTTGCATGTGACTGAGAGAATACCGGTGGTCAGTTTGTGGTTTTGTCCTTGATTACGTTGCTGTAGTCGGATACAATCTATACTTTCATTAAGTTTGACGTTGCGAAATTGCGCCTCGACTATCTAAAATGCACATTTGATCTACATTCTTACAATGCGATGGCGCCGCTAATGTTAAAAATAACTGTTGGCGATCGATAATACAAATATTCACGTTTAGTATGTTTTTAGGCGTACATGCATACTTAGATTATTTATGTTTTATTACACATTTCTGCATGGCATGCGACATAAATATTAACATAGGGATCTTTACACTCCTCCCTTTTAGTACATACGTGTACGTTTTTTTTAGTAATCTTGTACTTTAGGCTACAAATGTTATTAACTTTCACGAGCTATAGCCTATACAACGTTATGAATAGGGTTAGGATGTGGGTTAACCACGATTTATACCGAAATCCTACATCTACGGACCGCATACATGTGAGATGATAATGAACTTGCTACATTCGCGATATCATAACTTGTAGGCTTACATGTATATGGCTTATAAATTTAATAGCCAATACTGCAATATTACCGTTTTTTAATATATTATACTACTACTGCTAAATTAGACTTTATTAATCTATATTTTATGTGTTCTGCAGTTGACCTAGTTAGACCTGTTCAAAATACAAATGTTGCTGCGGATGAACAATTATTGTTGGACTCCCGGCCTAGCAAGTCGTCTAACGAGGAAAATTTTCTGAATGACAAGGTGTGACATATTTAGGCCTAGTAAGCTACTATAAACAAAGGTACTACAGAAAGCTGACAACCTGCAACAAATCGTTTTTTTTAAATGTGAACATTTGCGGGTTTTCGTGTTGTTTTTGACAGGCTTGATGAAACAAATACTGAATACATTGGGGCGGCCACAATAATAAAGCTGTTGGCTTTTCTACGTCATTATGTAAGCTTACTACACGGTTAGCCTACTTGGCACAATCGAACATAAGGCCTAGTCGTAATGGATATTGTCGCTTGATTAATTTTAAGTAGAGCTGTGGAAGCGTTAATTTTTTAAACGCCTTAACGCACTGCGTTAATTTTTTTTACCGCATTAATTAACACGTTATTAACGCACCCAGACCCGTCGAGAGGGAGAGTAAAGGGAAAGTTACCCCGGGCGGTGGGCCCCGCGATTTTTGGGGTGCTTCTGCCTGTAGACTATAGAAAGTAAGAAAGCAAATAACAACGCATTTTCAAGAATAACTGATCTCATCGCTAGCATAGAAATCTATTAGCCTGTCATCTAAATAATATTTCTTTAGAGTAATGATGAAACGGCAACTACAGTTTGGTTACTTAAATTCATTCGATTGTTAAATAACCCCATTTTAACGAAATATTGGAATTTTTGCTTCACAGAATTATGCAAATTAAATAAATTTACGCATGAGCGTTAATTTTTTTTTAACGCGCGTTAATTTACTAACGCATTAACGCGTTAGTTAACGCATTAATTTGACAGCTCTAATTTTAAGACTTACGCAGATCTGTTGTTGGTGCTGTTTGTCATTCATTAAAAGTGTTTACCGTATTGCACTAATCGCAGTATTGATAACTTTGTTACGTTAATAAACGATTTCCGACAGCAAATGTGCAATATATCTGACCAAACTTCATACGATTTTGTAGGATTTTGAGGCAGACGAGGAGCCAACTACTGATACGCCGTCTGTAGTTAAGTACGTACGCTGTCTTTTTGTCATGTATCAAACTTGCATTTAGTTTGTTAGTGGGTTAAAATGTAGTAGTTATTATAATTGTTTGTCTCATCTGCTAGTATGTAATTATGGTTAAATTTGCTTGCATGCAAGTTCTACTACATAAACCGCTCGGTATATTCACTTGAAACTTTTATTTAAAAAAATTAAGTAATGTGTATATATGTAGGCCGATACTGGAAGAAGTAGGTGCTGCGGAAAAAGAACTGGTGGATCTACTGCGTCGCATGCTTGCTGCTGACACGGTTCGATTACACTCGATATTTACACGTCGTCTGCAGGGCGGCTGTATTGGCGCGAACACGCGGGCATACCTTCTATCCACGTGTTGCCATTAAAATCCACGTAATAAGCTCAGAAACATGATTTGTTTGTGGTTTATTTTTACCACAGTTTTTATAGCGGTAAACATTTACAAATTTGCAACAGTTAAAGGTCCGAAGGTTAAATGGTTAAAGGTCCGAATATAGCTCTTAATGAGCGAACCCATCTCAGAGCTACGGAGCGTCACTTGTCATATGGGATCACACAGTGTTACCTGCCACCCGACAGAGGTAAACGCGCCCCGCCTTAACCCGAGCCAGATAGGCCGGTACTCGATTTACCTACCTCGGAGGGATGGAAGGCTGAGTTGACCTAGGCGGTTGGTTACATCCCGAGATGGTTTACCTGCCCACAAGCAGTCACTCATCGCAGTATTAACCGGGCCCGGCGTACAATAACTTCGCTGATCGGATCAGACGCGTTACCACTACACCACGCCTACCGCCCAGTTCTGTCTGCGCTATAAGAATTTTCATTTTTTGTGCATAGTACGAATACAATAAACAAAGCGCAAAACGTGCAAAATTCAAGAAAGACAAGACAATGTTCAAACGAACATGGAGTCTGTCCAGTGGATCTCGACAGCTAACAGTAAAGTCGGTATAAATTAACTAAGTGAGCTGTGTCGGCCAGTGGTAAAAATTAAAAAGTTTAATTGCCGCCTCAAAAATCATGCGGTCACGACCTTTACCTCTTTAGTCACGTTACGTCATCGGTCACGTGACCATTCGACTCGCGGTGGACGACTTCCTATGGGTGGTCCATTGTGACCAAGGGTCTGTCTTGCACAGTTATGGAGATATGGCGTCTAAAAGATAATGGGATCATGATATTGACTTTTCGGAGTCACGCGACGTAATCGGTCTCGTGACCATTTGACTAGCGGAGGGCCGCTTCTTATGAGTGGTCCATTGTGACCATGCGTCCATCTTGCACCGTTATGGAGATATGAAGAGCCTCAAATGTTGAACGGACGGATGCATTTTGCAGTGTCACTCAGTGTCACAGTTTGTTTTTGCTGTTCTTCTTTCAACATTTGTCACATCAGTCTTGGCTGTTGTAGGTTTTCAACACAATTCAATCGAAAACGTGACTAGTGTTACTTCTAGTATATTTAAACTGTTCATAAAGTTGCACGCACACTGCATATATCTATATAACATCGTGTGTGAAGATATACCGTTTTTGACAGTAAACCCAGCTGCTGATTAAATCTTGCTAAATAATGTATGCTTTTGTAGAAGAATGAAGAGTCAACCACCACATCTACTTCGACAACAACGAAGTATGTGCATCCTCTCTGTTTACGTTACATACTATAGCTTGCGTTTATTTTGTTAATAGGTCAAAATTACTAAGGTTTTTGTCGGTATGGTAGGCTATCAGGCCCCTATTTTTCAACTCACATTTAATTAGCATGCAAGTTCGACACTTAAAATTACTGCTCGGAAGTCTTACATAAGCTTATATAACGTGCAAAGCATCAGTGTGAGCTTTCGTCTGTTTTGTCCGTTTCGTCTTCAATGTACGTAAGCTTATGCTTTATGCTACAGTTTTTACAGCAAATGTTCACACGATGTTTTTTATATTAACTTGTAGTCGAATGTATTTTGCACTGAGCGACTGCTATGCACGTGTGTTTAAGACCGATACTTGAGCTGAACGACAAAGAGCTGTTGGCATTGCTGCGTCGGAAGATTGCTAAAGAAAAGGAATCTCACGCCGACAAGGTTCAAACTGCAAAAAAAAACAATACGGCCGTTCGCAACATTTACATATTTTTGAATTGTATTTAAAAGTTTACTTTTACATCGCCACTGTGCACGAATTTGGAACCTATACAGGGCAGCGGCTGACGTACGGGTGATCAACGAGCAAGACTTATATTGGAGCTTACTAGGACAGCCGCATAATAATTTTTTACACAAGTTAGGCTATCGCTTGGCAGAGTATCGATTAACTTGTAGCTCGTACATCGAAATGTCAAGTTCTTAAACATGATGTTGCGGTATCTAATATGTGCCATTGGTGCTATATATTTTTACTCGCGAGAGTTAGCATAGTATAGCGCGTATATATTAGCTACGGTAATTCTGCCCGTCTGTCTTGGTGTCTGTCATGACTCGGTACCGATCAAAGACCAAGTGAGACAGAAATTTCGGGTTTTGACCATGTGATAGCTTAGAGTCTCTAGTATTTCGTGACAAAATTTCATGCCGCTGGGTGAAGGGGGTCCACTCGAATTAAAGGTAAAAATAGGGGCACCCCTTAAAAAGACGTTATTTTACCGCCACTGGCTTATGTAGCGTGAAAATGGTTGCAGATAAGCACAGACATGCTGCTTATCATAACAAACACTGGTGACGAGCTTCTTAAGAGTGTCAACGTCGATGACCTTGAATGACCTCGAACCTTCAAAATAGAGGGTTTTAGTGTTTTTTGTCGATTTCGGGCTGCGACACACATTTCAAGAGTGAATTGCGCCGAAACGGCTGGCGATAGACGAAGATAATCTGCACGTGGATTTTTTTTTAGCATTAAATGTAGATTTTAGCAGGCCATGTCCCGACTTTTTACATTTAACGAGGCCTGCGCATACAGGTGTCAAAGAGAAATACCCTGTAAAAAGTGTATTTTTTCGTTATTGGCTTGTCTAACGTGAAAATGCTGCTTATCATAACAAACACTGGTGACGTGTTTTAGTGGTATCGACATCGATGACCTTGAATGACCTTAATCCAATAAAATAGAGATTTTTAATGTTTTTTTTGCGATTTTTGGCTGCAGAAAACCGAATTGCTACGAAATGGATGGACATAATTATGGACCAATACAACCGGCGAACAGTTACTGCTATAGGCCCACGCGCGTCTCATGAGCATTAGCTCAGATTTCTTGTTTATGCGCGATAGCAAAATGCTTCGCGCGTCTTAGCCATGGTTTGGGCGTCTGTCTGTCCGTCCGTCTGTCTGTCCGTCACACCGCCGTATTGTGTCAAAACGGTGCAAGCTAGGATAACGAAATCTTCACCGTGGGCTGCCGCAAGCAGTCTAGTTTATCGTGACAAAATTTCGTGCTCTCAGGTGAAGTGGTTCCTTTCGAACTAGAGCGTCAAATAGGAGTGCCCCCTAAAAAGACATTTATTTTGCCGCCATTGGCTCTTTTAGTGTGAAAACGGTTGCAGATAGGTACAGACATACTGCATATCATAACAAGCACTGGTGACAGGCTTTTTAAATTTGTCAACATCGATAACCTTGAACGACCTTGACCCCCAAAAAAGGAGTTTATAATGAATGTTCTGCAATTTTTAACTGCAGCGCACAATTCAATAGCGAATTGTGACGAAATGGCTGTAGATAGATTAAGACAACTTAGGTATAAATTTTCAGCGTTAAACGTATATTTTAGCAGTCTACGTTGTAATTCCCTAAGTTCAAGAAAACCTGCGCACGCGGGCGTCAAAGAGGGGTACTCCCTAAAAAGTGGTTCTTTTACTGTTATTGGCTCGTGTAGCGTGAAAACGGTTACAAATAGGTACAGACATGTTGCGTACATTACAAGCGCTGGCGACGGGCTTTTTAGATTTATTAACATCAATAACCTTGAACAATTTTGAACCCCCTTAAAAAGAGTTTATAGTGAATTTTTCACAATTTTTGGCTGCAGCGCACATTTTAAGAGTGAATTGTGACGAAATGGCTGGAGATAGACCAAGACAACCTGCGTATGAATTTTTGTGGCATTAAACGTAGATTTTAGCAATTTAAGTCTCGACTTTTTAGGTTCAAAGAGGCCTGCGCCGTGGGACATCAAAGAGGGGAACCTTCTTAAAAAGTGGTCATTTTATTGGTATTAGCTGGTCTAGCGTGAAAACAGTTGCAGATAGGCACAGACATGCTGCTTATCATAACAAGCACTGCTGACGAGCTTTTGAATGGTATTAATATCGATAACCTTGAATGACGTTGAATGACCTTAAACCTTGAACGTTGGAAGATTTTAGTGTTTTTGCAATTTTCGGCTGTAGCATACATTTTAAAAGTGAATTGCGCCGAAATGGCTTGAGATAAACCTGGACAACCTGCATAGGCCTATGAAATTTCTAGCATAGAACATCCACTTTTATATACATCTTTATTCACCATCAAAGGTAGCAAATAAATACAAAATAAAAGAAAAAAAACGTAACTAATTACAGTTCATACAGTTCATATATAGCTGAATAGTTCGTAGTTTTACACAGAACATAATAGGCCCAACGGCAGCGACACGCATCGACAGCAACAACTATGAAAATCTAAATTTCGACTTCTTAAATTCAACGAGTATTCTCTACGGAGGCTTTAAATTTGTGTACTCTATCAAAATGCACTATTTTTATAGCATGCTGTACACGATTGCCCAGGTGGCAGGACCGCTGCATGCTATCGCGCGTCACGTGAGCTTTGCTCAGATTACTTGTGCTATATTAGTGCTATATTTATTTAGCTTTAATTTTTAACCGTACAGCGCTGTCGTGGGTTAAAATGTACGCACAGGCGGGGCAAGTATTTGCAATTTGATTTTCCTACAGACACTACAGATTTCCCACAAGATTGCGACAGACAACTGCAAATTTTCGAAAAAAAAAATGATTGTGAAAAATTTTAATTTTGTCTCTAAAACTTTCTAATCATGTACAACAACAAATGCGCATTAAATTTTACTAAATTTCGTACGATTTTGTATAGGATTCTACAACAGACGACGAGGAGCCAACTACTTCGCCGCCAATTAAGTATGTTAGTACTCTAGGTCTAGGTCATGTGCTAATTAGTTAAAATAGTAGAAGTTGTTATATTTGTGTTGCGTATCTGCAAGTAGGCCTACATAGCTATAGGCTTTATTTAAATTTACTTGCATGCAAGTTGTACACATACTGCTCGGCATATACGCTTGGAACTTATTACAGAATAGATTACATAATGTGAACAAACAGTTAGAAAACACTATAAGCGTTCCTTTATTTCGTTCAAAAATTACACGGAGCTTTGTAAATTTTTGAGCACATTGGCACGCGATTTCCTATTAATTCCGACGTGTTATATCGAATGGCTACGTGTGTATGTGAAGGATACCTTTAGAGGAATTGGGTGCTGCGGAGAAAGAACTGGTGGATCTACTGCGTCGCATGTTTGCTGCCGACACGGTTCGACTACACTGTACAGGGTGGTCCAAAAACGGCACAAAGTTGACGGCACCATAATTTTGCAATCGTACATCACAAAGTCGTGTGGTTTATAGCGAAGTTTTGAAAAAAAATTTTTTACATGACTAAAGTCAGTGTTTGAATACAGCAATTAAATGTTTTAGTTTGTTTTTTTTGCCGCTGGCACGTAAAGTATTCAAAAACAGTATTACCCTTGATGTACCGTACCGTGGTCCATAAAAACGTGCCACTTTTTTGAATAGCTCCGTGAAACATTGGCTGATTTTAATAATTTGTGGCACGCGACATTAAAAAGAAACTTGACGCAAATGTTCGTAGATTTGGTCATTTCACCTTAATGTTATCTCTATACACTACCTTGTGGAATACAGAAGTCGTAGTTTTGGCATGTTTTTATGGACTACGTTGTCAAGGGTAATACTGTTTTTAAATAGTCCACTTTTCAGCGGCAAAACAAAAAATATTTAACTGCTGTATTTAAAAACTAACTGTAGTCGTGTAAAGAATAATTTCTTTCGGAACATTTTGCTGAAAACCGCATGACTCTGTGACGTACGGTTGCAAAATTATGGTGCCATAAACTTTGTGCCTTTTTTGGACCACTCTCTATATTTACACGACGTTTGCACGCTGTATTAAGACAACAAAATTTTGTCTTAATTTTGACAAATTTGTATAAAATATGACCGTAAAAATTAAATTAGCATTCACGGTAGAAAAAACGCTTTATTTTGACGAGTTATGAGTGACGTATGTCATCGGGGTATAACTCTGTAGGACCGCTATACCAAGCACGTATGCATTGGACATTTTGTCTTAGCGGACGCTAGGGTTTGACATGAAATACGGATTGTAAAATATAGCTGCCACCAAAATAAAATATTACAACCATTCTTTTTTGAAGCTCTATACATGTGCCTTCAATAAAAATGCGGTTACATCTTGTTCTACCGTGGGGAGGAGTTACTCTTTAAAAAAGGCTTTTTTCCAGATTCGCCGCTGCACCAATTTGGTACACCGTTTTTTTGGCTTTATATATTTTACAACACAATTTATTTGAAAACGCGACCAGTGTTACTTTAGTAAATTGAAACGGTTCATATAATTGCACGCACACTGCATATTAACAACATCGTGCGTGTTGATAAACCGTTTTTTGACAGTAAACCCAGCTGCTGATGACATTAAATCTGGCTAAATAATGTATGTCTTTGTAGAAGAATGAAGAGCCAACCACCACATCTACTTCGACAACAATAAAGTAATGTGCATTTTCTTTATATCGACGTCACGTAGGGCCTACTACAGCTCGCGTTTATTTTGATTATAGGCCATAATTACTAAAGTTCTTGTCGGAATGATAAACCCAGTATCTTAAAGTTTATCAAATTACGTCCACTCGCATGCAACTACGACACTTGAGATTACTGCTCTAAAGCCTTACGTAAGCTTCGATTAGGCCTACACGCAAATCATCAGTGTTAGCTTTTGTCTTTTTCCGTTTACGGAGTACGTAAGCCTAAGCATTTTCTAATATTCCAGCAAATTTTCAGGCCAAATTGTAGACGAATGTATTTTGCACTGAGCGACTGCTATGCCCGTGTGTTTAAGGCCGATACTTGAGCTGAACGACAAAGAGCTGTTGGCCTTGCTGCGTCGCAAGGTTGCTGAGAAGGATTCTCACGCCGACAAGGTTCAAAACTGAAAAAAACAATGCGGCCGTCCGTCTATAGCTATTACTTACTTATTTTGAATTGTATTCAAAAGTCCACTTTTACATCGCCACCGTACGGACGCACTGACTGACGTAAAGCTGACGGACGGGCAAGGCACATATTGCAGCTTCGTACAGGACGGCCGCATAATAATTTTACACAAGTTAGGCTATCGCTTGGCAGACTATCAATTAACTTGACTTTGCTTGTGCAGCATCAGAATGTTAAGTTCTTAAACATAACGTGACGTAAACATGCCGAGGCGCCGTGGGTCAGAAAAGTAGGCAGGGCAGGGAGTTGCAATTTTTCGACCAACACTACAAATTTTTGACAAAATCCCGACAGACAGCTGCAATTGTTTCTGTCAGAGAAAATTGTGGGTGTTCAGAATGAATTTTAATTTTGCTTTTAGAATGTCCTAAATGGCTTTTTAGCCGCAGTTTTTTCCCATTTGTCCCTAATAGTGCCAATGTAGAAAGTATAGTCGAGTATAGTCGGGCTAATACGAAATGCATTAGATAAACGCACTGTTTCCTCCATAGTAGCCGAGTTTACAATAATTCCGTCGTTCTTTTGTATAACTATATGCGCGTATACTTATGCACCTGTTTACGTCCCAGCGGTGAAGCCGGTACCAAAGTATACTGCTTGGTGACAGAGACACATGCGTGTGAACAACTTGCCTAAGGTCGTTACCCGGCAGTGTCGGGGTGCGGAGTCGAACCTGCGCCTCTGAGTTACCTCAGGATTACAAGTCCGACACGTTACCGTTAGACTACCGAGCCACAGCGCCGCCCTATGAACCGTAAGGCTCGGGAAAAACTTTACGTTTTACGTTACGTTTATACTTATGCTGGCCGTTGAGTATGACCAAATAACGATTGAGATTGAGATTGAAACTGATTGATATCCGTGTGTGCGTGTGCGTTGTAGGCATAACTGAAGTTGTGAGCTTGTGAGACTTTAAGTCGCAGATCGCATTGAGAACATGTTATCAAAGATTCATGGTGGTTTATATACATTAATAATACCGTAGGCTACATGAGAGTCTCGACAGACACAAAGTTTACCATTTAATATGCAGACAGGCCTAACTTTGTAGCGCTGGTCGATCTAACATGCTTTCGAATTCGGTGTCTGTCGGCGGTGGGTAGAATAAGATTTTATCGACTAACTAACGTATGAAGATAACTGAATATTCAACGCAGAACAGAAGGGTTTATAATTGATATATCTAACACACCTGTAGGCCTACCCAGTTAGTGAAAATATCGCCTTCATTGTACTGAATCTATGTTCTGCATGAACCGTCAAAGCCGATGTTGCAGAGATTATTTCAGTTGTTGACTGCTAAGTTAAGCACAGCCAGATCTGTAACACGAGTGTCTCGCTCGACGATAAAATTCACGAAGCCTATCGTTAGGAGCGTTGTTTAGAAATCGACGCGGAACCAGAAAGTGAAACATGAAAAGCGACACATAGCCGCGTTTAAATCATGTTGTCGAAAAAGCACAGGTATGAATGAGATGAAAGGAGCATTTATAGGCTACTGTTTTAGAACTGAGTCGAGTTGACAAGACAGAAGTTTTTGAAACAAAACAATGCTGGCTGGCTGGCAGTATGACTGTATGCTGATATCTAATATCTAATATCAGTCAGCATACAGTCATACTGTATGCTGACTGATATTAAATATTCACAAAGTATGTGCCGTGTGTTGTGCTGATGTGCGTAGACCTAATCTCTTTGCTTGCTTCTCAATCTGTATTCTATTATCTGCGTTTGTCGTACTGTTTGATGCTGCTTTTTACGCGAAAAGAAAGTATTCATCACTAGTGTCAAAATTTTGCAAAATTAACAAAACAATATGTCGTAACATTACAAGTAAATATTCTAAGTTAAGTTCTAACAAAAGAGGGGGAGAGAGAGAATCACGCTAAACAAAAACTGTCAAGTCCGTTTGTCATTATATTAAATATTTCGACAATCGACCGTCAGTAATTTGCGGATGTTCGGGTTGGCATGCTGGTGCTTGCCGCAAAAAAATGTGTACCCAAACATTCATGCCTGCGTCGCGGGCTCGCGGCACGTAACGTAGAAAATTAATGGGGTGTTTACACGATCCAGCAAACGTCCAGCTCAATTATAACATATGGCAGCTAACGTCCAGCAAACGTCCAGGAATTCACGTGTATTTTAAATACATTTACTGGAAGTTTGCTAGACGTTTGCTGGATCGTGTAAACAGCCTATAAGAGGCTACTCTACCTAACCACAAAGTTATAATATAGGCCCGCGTACGTTGAATTTTAAACGAATTCCTGAATGTTCATTGTATAAAGTTGTTGGGAGAGCCTACGCTAGCAACCTTGGTCATTTTCTAGCGCGTTTAAAAATTTCAGGCAAGGGTGGCTGGCACCCATTAGGGGCCGAAATGTGATTTTCCGAAGAAGTCTATTTGGGTGAACTTTGTAGTTAGTGAACCTATAGTTTAGCTAACTTTTTTCGACAAATGCGGGAGAAATTGCTTCCGATTTTGTATACCTCCATTAGTTCCTGAGATATTCGCGATCGAATTCCGATTTCTGAAGTCGTTTGAAATCGCGCCGCCGCGAATTTTGGGACCTGGATTATAAAGCGTAAATAGCTTTCGATCATGTGGCAAAGTTTCCCGGCGATCGGCTGAGGGAGCTCAAAGATCGGGAGACGAAAAAAACATCGCAGTGAAACATAAGACCGCCGGAAACGGAGGCTATCGTTCCGGGAGGCCTAATTTAAAGGTCCGCTTGTGGCAGCTAGTGACACAGTGTTCGCACTATTCTACTGCCAAAGCCACAAAGCATGCAAACGCCAAAAAAACTACTATGCGTTTCTTAAGACTGTACATGTGTACAAACCACGAACTAACTTGCAGTGGGAGATGACGATAGTGGCGAGAATAAGAATCGCGAGCTCACATGCGTAAAGAAGTGAAAATGAATGAGACTGACTAGAACTTGGCTACGGCTGTCGCTCTATGGACGAAGAAAGTGGTAACTGGTAAGTAACAAGAAATTTGAGCTAATGCTCAAGGGACGCACGAAAGCCTATAGCAGTTCCTGCCCGCAGGCAGTCACCCATCGCAGTACTAACCGGGCCCCGCGTAGAGTAACTTCGTTTCAGCCGAAACGCGTTACCAACTACGCCACGCCACCAAAGCCAGTACCGTGGCGCCAACTTGTGAATGATTTTGTGTCGCAGCCCAAAATCGCCCGAAAAATCCATAAAAATCCCTATTTTGGCGTTCAAGGTCATCCAAGGTCATTGAATTCGGCGCCAATCGAATGCCAGTATACGATTTCCTATTAGTGATTAATAGTAAACTATGCCTTATTTCGCACCGTCACTGAGATACGGCGAGTTATTGGCCGAAAATCGCAAATTTTGACCACCCCACTCTCATTTAGGGCCCTCGTTCGGGGTGACCCCCTTCGAATTTATGGAAAAGCTTTACGGTTCCTGAAACTAGAGTCTTCCGGCCAGCCGACGGTGAAGATTTGGTGATCCTAGCTTGAACCGTTTTTACTGATCCACCCGTGTGACAGACAGACAAACAGACGGACAGACGGACGGACGGACAGACAGAATTGCGATGGCTAAGACGCGGTGAAAGCAAAGCTGCTTTCGCGCGTAAAAGGCTACCAGCAGATCATGGTTAAAATATTACAAAATAGGTTCGTGTTAGACTGCCGTGGAATAAAAATGGTGAAAAAAAGACAGCGACAGTAACGAAAACAGCAAGAAACCTAGCTGTCGCTAAGGTGAGACGACCGTACTGGCTATATCCGAAGGCCGACGTCCGACTTCCGGTCGCAAAAAAAAACGATTTTTAGAGTGACTGCAGTCCATACACGCTCTGGTGACGATGCCATATGTTGCGCATGTGATCGACCACTAACACTACAATCAACGCTATGATAGTACGGCAATTTGACACAAGGGGGTGATGGCTGCAGGCAGAAAATCTACATTTAAAATTGTTGTCCATACAAAATTGTTGTCGGTTTATCCAACAGTACCATTTCCGACTACTTACAACGTACGGTTTAGCCTCAATACAGGGTGGGCCAAAAATAGCACCATTTTTGTACATTTTATAATTTCACCAAATATTAACCGATTTTCACATTTTTTTCACTGTCAGAATCATGAGACAATTTGTAATAAAACTATCACTACAGTTCCCAACACACTTCAAGTGTGTCGCTACACTACCTTTGACACCCGCGTGCGCAGGCTTCTTTGAATATAGAGGGTCCGGACTCCGGACTGCTAAAATCTACATTCAATGCTGAGAACTTCATACGCAGGTTGTCTTGGTCTATCTCCAGCCGTTTCGGCACAATTCACTCTTGAAATGCATGTCGCAGCCCAAAATCGCGAAAAATTTACTAAACCCCTTATTTTGAGGGTTCAAGGTCATTTATGGTCATCGATGTTAGCATTTTTAAGAAGCTCGTTGCCAGTGCTTGTTATGATAAGCACCATGTCTGTGTCTATCTGCAACCATTTTCACGTTAGACGAACCAATAGCGGTAGAATAACGTCTTTTTAGGAGGGGTGCCCCTATTTTGCCCCTCGTTCGTGGAGACCCCTTTCACCCAGTGGCATGAAATTTTGTCATGAAATACTAGAGACACTAGGCATGTGGTGAAAACCCGAAGTCTCTATCTCAACTGGTTTTGAAACGGTATCGGGTCGTGACAAACAGACGGACGGACGGACGGACAAACGGACGGACAGAATTACCATAGCTAATACGCGCTATAGCTATCTAGCTAGCTCTCGCGCGTAAAAATGATGCCGTTTTATCTGACGCCTTCAGATTAGGTTTAGGTTAATGCATTTAGCCTACATCAGCTCCAGTGCCAGTCGTTAAAAATTTTAAAATACCTGTATGAATAGAAGCGGTGCTGCTAGTATGCGGTAGGCCTACCGTAATGGGCTCAGTATCTATGGACTAACTCTATGGCCATGGTCGCTTGTTGTCATAGAAACGAGACAGCACAACAGGTGCTTGTTTTGGTTGCATACGGCAAATGATCAGTGAAAAACAGTTTGTGCTACGCTGCATTGTGCGTAATCATGTCTACCAGCTTCAGTGCTAATCAGGTATGACTGCATTATTGTGTTTGTTACGAAAGAAGATTTATATGGACTTTCGTGATCTCCGGGGACCTACAGGAGAATCTTCGCACTGTATTGATGTGCAGGGTGGCCAGAATGGCACCATTTTATACGCCCAACCTCATCAAACATCAACCAATTTTCAAATTTTTTTCACAGTTAGAATTACGAGAAAATTTATCATAAGCTAATAACACTAGCACGAAAGATGCCACCAGTCCACCACACCTACAGGGTGGACCAAAAAACTGGCACAATGTTTTTATACGCCAATAGCTTCAGCAAAATAATATTAACCGATCTTCAACATTCTTTCACTGTCGGAATCAGAAAAAAATTGTAGTAAAACTGTTATTAAAGATCCCATCACACTTCATAATGTCACTACAGTACCTTGTGAAATCTCAGACATCGCACTTAAGTCGTCGACGTCACTGACCAATTGCGGGATCAAAATTGATCAAGGCTGACATGTAAAGTGGGTCACTACACTACCTTGTGACTTACAAAAGCACCAGAATGCGGTGTTTCGTTGATCACGCCATTGGTCAGTGGTGTCGACGGGTTGAGTGCGGCATCTAGCAGCAAAATAGTGCGAACACCTTGAACATTTAATGTAACAAGAAAAACCCTGCTAACGCAATGGGAAACGTGCAACAGCGGTGCATGTTTGAAAGCCCAGTAAAACAAGATCTAAGTCAGTCGCCAGAAGGCACCAGACGACCGGCGGCTAAATTATCTCTAGTGTTTTACTCGTACTCACCAGAGGGAGCGACCTGTCTCGCTCAGCCAATGCCGTATCAGCTGAAAATTGCAAATTTTCCCTACCTTCCTCTTATTTAGTGCCTTCATTTGGGGTGACCTTCTTCGAATTAATAGAAAAGCTTTATGGTTCCTGAAACTAGAGTCTACCAGGCAGTATTTTTTCAGCATTGTGTCTGCTGTGTTTCAGTATGATGATGCCTTCATACCAAGAAAGTTGTCAAACTGGGAAAATCCCAAACTCTTTGATGAGGTTTGCCTACATTAAATAATATCTGTAGTTATACAGAACTTTTAGAATTACTGACTTTTTTGACATGTATTGGCATATAGAGTAGCTTTTATGTTATCAACTACTGTATACTTTTTATAGAGTGTAGCATTGTCAAGAAGCTTTTATGGATACCATTTATTTTTATGTTTTTTTTCTTTTTACTAGAGAATTTGGCCACTGCATTTGTACTTGCTGTTATTTCTGCCGTATTTTACTGCATTGTAGTTGTACTGTTTTACTACAGCTGGATGCAGTATTAAATGTTCAATTCTTTATCATACATTTTTTTTATTTGATGCTTATTTTTAATAAGTTACTAGCATTGTTGTTGTATAGGCCTATTTCTTAAATTGTTGTCATTATTCTTTTCTTCTGCTTTGTTTTTACCAGAATCTTATCTTAGATAGGCCCTATGCCTTCATGACATGCACATTGCTTGCTGCTGATGGGAAGCATCTGGAAAGACTAAAAACATTCTCCAACCAACCAGATAACTGAAATCTGTTAGCTGCACCACATATTATGCAACATGGAAGTCGTCTTTATAACTGGTCTTTAATTAGTTACCCACGGTATTGTGACAGTTCAGTAATATTGTAATTTGAAATAGACTGGGGCTAATTGGACTATAATTACCGGTAACCTATTTTTATTTACAGAGGCCTCGTGCATTGCAAGGAAGCACAGCTGTAATGGCAGACGACAGTGGACATTTGAAACCAGAATTTCAACGTTCAAAGACTAATGCATGGGGTAATTTTGTCGGAACATGGGACCTTCCAAGACGATTGCCAGGTTTATCTCGTACTTATTGTATGGTGGTTGCAGTAGGTCACAGTTATAAATATGGGTTATGCCTATCTGTCTGTCTTTTTTCTTTTATACAGGCTCACAACTTGAAAAGTGAAAGACGTAGAAAAGTTAAAACTGACGTGAAAGTTTCTCAAAGCAGGAAGAACTAGCGCATAATTTCATTTCACTAATGTTGAGCTTGAAAGGCTAAAGGTCACACAGTGCAGTGTATGTTGTTTCAGTGTTGACATAGTTTTGTAGTTTGAATTACCTACAAGTGTATATACATACATATGTTTTTCTGCATACTGGTTGTTTCTAAATAAGTAAGTAAGGAGGTTAGTAGTCTGCATTTGTAACGTGCCATCATGTCAAAACAGAAGGTCGAATCGTAGGCGCTGGCAGTAGCAGTTAGTCGAAGGCAGTGTTGACTGAGAGATGTGTGTAATGACAAAGAATTTTTAGGCCAAAATTGTTACAACAACAAGATTAGCACTAATTGCACAGGGAAATAAGGAGTTGATGGTACTCACGATTCTGATTTTTGTTATTGACTTTAATTTTCCTTGAAACAAAATCATGCATCAGGATGCAATGTGATCATAAAATCGCAAACTAACTTTTTGTTTGTTAGTACAGTGATCAGAAGATTAGGTGCCTCTTGAATTGGACACGTGTTATGATGATGATGATGATGATGATGATGATGGACGAATAAACTTAAGCGTGGCATTAAGTCATAAGACTACAAAAACACGTAACAAAAAGCCTAAACAGTGAAGTCACGTAACAGTAGTCAATGTATTGAGAAGTTCGGTTTTCAGTCTGCTGCGGAAAACTTGCAACGACGGCAATGACCGGACTGACTCTGGCAAACCGTTCCAGACCGATGCAGCAGTTGCTGGAAAAGTGCGGTCGCCAATGGTAGAATGCACAGAACACGTAAACAAGTGTAGAACACGTGTTATGTGTGCATGAATATGGAGTAATGTAGTGATCATTTTTGTCGCTGTTGTTGTTATGTCATAAATTCATAATTAGGTCTCTACCATCACGGTACTTGATGTTCAGGGACGCGCATTGATGTACCGACTGGACGCAGTCAGCAGGCAAACGATGACCTACGCAGTACTTGGGAGTGTACTCGAATGCAGCTGACTGGACATCCATGGGGCACTATCAACAATACGATTTATAAACAGGTTTTGCATATTCTTGGGCTTATGTTACATACCGTAGTCCTGTAGTTTCAACCTTAGCTGTTATTATTGCCACCCATGACAGCGATGGCAGTAATATTTCTAGGAGGCTATTGAATAAAACTTAAACACTGAATCATTTTCACTGCCTAAGCGTAATTGTTTTGCAAAACCTAATGATCGTTTGCAAATCACAGCATATAAAAGCAGCCATTAGTTTTTAGTTAATTTAGCCTACTCAGTACGGTTCTTTCGGCTAATTAATTAAAAAGTATCAGGTGATTGTGTGTCAGTGTGTTTGCAATGGCATAATGTTAAACACGTACTGACTCACCATACTTCCACAAACATCTCACCTCGTCAGCGTCACCATCACCACTCTTGTCATCCATCACCCTATCATTCTTTCATTCCAATCTCAAAACTTTTCTTTTTCTCAAATCCTATCCTCCGTAGACATCCTGCACCCTCTCGGACTGACTCCACGGCTATTCAGACCTGCTCACGGTTTTTATGTTTACTTTTTTCAGTTTTTTCTGAGTTTTAGTTTTTATTATTATTCTTTATTTCTTACCTCTTTAGTTTTTTATTTTAGTTGTCTTTACTTCAGTCATTTTTCGAATTTTGTCGTTTTTACATTTAACACTATTTCTATTCTCAGTATCTCTCATTTCATTTTTCTTTTAAACATTTCAGTTCTTTTTAGTTTATGTGCTAGATTAAACTGACAGTTTG
>Ga0056128_1002037_pt1 | contig 23552 bp, 15 predicted proteins | sample WorMetLIZISLAND2_FD_71113 | JGI IMG/M metagenome (GOLD analysis project Ga0056128, IMG submission 71113) | Marine gutless worms symbiont microbial communities from Max Planck institute for Marine Microbiology, Germany - Olavius geniculatus... ... | reverse complement strand
ATAAAGTTCCAGGCATGTGCATAGTGTTTTGTGGAGAAATAAAATGGATAGACGCTCCCGTATAATTTGATTTGCGGTAGAACGTATTTTTGACAGCAGACGTATCGTTGATATCGTTGCCATGATGACGTTTACTGCCTATTGCCTCCACTCGCAGCGCATGCCCATTAGCACAACACCGCAAATTGAGGTCACTCTCGGCCAATCAGATTGGCATAAAGTAGGCTCGGTTGATGGCCGATCAGCTAATCGCCGATCACGTAATTGGAGATCAAAAATGCATGGAAAAACGAAACACCGTTGATCGACGATCAATTCTGAACATCAAGTTAATCGAAGATCAGTAAATCGGAGATCAAATTTGATTTGATTGGAGATGGAAAAACCGGACCTAAGAATTCAAACTTTACCATTACACAGTCAGCAAAGTTCTTCTGACATTGTGACACAGCGCAGCCTGTGATTACTTGTACAACCAGAACCACTGCTACCACTACAACTACCACTTCATGCTAACTAACGATATTTCAGCACACTACGTGGCCATCCATTCCTCATGACAGACAACAACTGGACTCACAGTACAGCAAGCAGACACATCACCACTCCAATCAGCTATGTTAGACCTCTACATGGTACACTGCATTCAAAGTGACTTAAATACCAGAAACTGTAACAGTATGTAAGTGAAATGAGGTTGCTACCTGTTTGTACCAGCACGGCTGACCACGACGGGTGACAGAACTGTCCATAATATCATCAGCCACAAGAAAGTATGCCTGCAACTGTATTCCCAAATAAATGCATTAAATCGCTGCAAATATACAACTAACACTTATAACATAAAATGATGGAATAATAATATAACTTTCATATATTACCATTTAGAAATTAAATACTGCTGGCATACCAAAAGATGAAATCCAGAAAACATAGTGACTTTCTTGACTTTTTAAAAAACAGAAATAAATAAGCACTAAAAATAAACTATAAAACAGCAAAATACACAGAAAGGAGTGAAAACAGTATTCTATCAGGCAAAACACATTGACAAATACAGCAAGCAAACAACTGGCATCATGATTCATGACTTACCCATTCAACACACCAACCCAGAATCATTGCCAGCCGAACACCTTCAGCAGAACATTTATCACCAGTGAGATATCGATACGAATGGACAACAGTCATTCCACGGTTTTTCTTTCCATATGGAACATTGTAGTCACCCATCTGTAACATCAATGGTTGAAAACATAAACACTGTCCTATTCCTCTGTTATTCATTTATTTTCTCTTTATAGTGTAAACTGAACAGTGAATACCAACCAGTTTTTGAGTGCATGTGTGTTAAATTTCCACCCCTTACTGCAATAACTGAAGCTAAACATTTTAGAAACTGTCTGACTTCCTGATCTATGGAAAGCAAAGCAATAAAAAACATGCATGTTGCACTTTTTCATGTGCCACCCACCATATTGAACAATTTATAAATGTATATCAAATTTTGGTACCAGTACAGTATCTCTTCTCACTTCTACTGACAGCTTTAATGTCACAATGACACAGGTCGATGTACATTTAACAATCAAGAATGCACAACCCCACAGCATGGAGAATTTTTGACAAAATGCCATATGTCATGCTTCAGAATGTAAAACAACATTAAAACACTGCATAAAATCAGATAAAATTCAGTCAAGTATAAAGACATTTCAGGACTTTCTTAAAACATAATCGACAACAGATAGCATGTTTTCCCATTCTGCCGCCCATATGAGAGACAAATAAAATGTCATTTGTGATACGTTATTTTCATGTTGCATTTAGCACACATGAGTACCAGTAATATAAATAAATTAGATAACATGCAGCAAATATGGCAAACTTGCCCGCTTCAACCACTTCATGGCATCAGCAATTTTCGGATCCTCGTCAGCTGTGGATTCGGAGACAAGTTCCAGGAACAGCTTGTCAAACTGTTTCAATTCAATATCTGAGAATGATGAGTGATCCACTACAGCATTGCCATCTGCCATTTTCCGATGCTTACACGGTAACTCCTTGACTCTGCCTGTCAGTTTCAGCTGAAATAAAAATCAAAACCACAACAATAAATAGAAAGATAATGTTACACTGTATACACGTATACAATAGATCCACCGGTGTACAATAAAATTTAGACAGATCTGCTACAGTCACAGCTGGCCATGAGCAGTCCCATTAATTAGAAAGTGCAACATACTGTTGCCAAATGCTATGTTCATAGCGGCAAGACTAGCAATTGCACCTCCCACAAAAACTCATGACATAGGCATTACTTATTGAGAATGATGTTACAAGTTCAGGGAATTAGATGTCCCATATAGAATATAGCACAGTCTCTGGTAAAAAGCGAATCGGCGAATGTGCGGATCTGCGGATATAAAGTCAAGGTTAGGGCTAAGGTTAAAATTCAGGTTAGGATTCGGGCTAAAGTTACTTAGGTTAGGAATATGGTTAGGGCATGGTAAAAATGGAAGATTACAGCTTAACTGCAGCGTTACCTGTTGCGACATCCGTTGATACGCAAATCACTTTTTACCTGTAGCTTTATAGCACTGTCAACTGCATTATGATAAATAATCCAACACCGTTTGTGCTTACGGCTAAAACATGTTGCACACCCAATATATTACCTGTACTGCTAACCAGGCATATAAACAGCTGACACTCAATAGTTAACTGTCACACCACACTGGCTATACGCGACACGATTGGACAGATCATCGCGCCACCAGCAGGTTGAGGCTTCACTCATAAATGCATCCTATTGAAATCATTTATGGCAAATAAAAGACTACTTTACTAATTTACCGCTGTACTAAAGACATTTGTCGTTTAATACCTTTCTGCCAGACATAGATATACGCCAATATCTGGATAAATTCGCTGCAAAACGACGCATAAACATTGACTAGCCCCGCCCACCGACAACCGGAAATTGTATCTAAAACTGACTTGACTTTCGTGGCTAATAAATTGAATAAATCTCATGGACTCTATGTTCTAATCTATGGTCGTGGTTGAGTAAACAATAAACAATATAATAATAACATAATAATAACTGCTTTCTTACAATAGGTGTATAACAAGATATGATTTTGTCCGTTCTTAATATGTAATAAGATTTAACAGAAGAAGATGGTTATACGTATTGGGGTTTCTACCATAGCAGTGCTGCCATACCAACAGAATCCTACGGTCCTACCCCATATCTTGATGTGGATCTGGATGATAATGGTAAAAATACAAAATAAACGCTGCGCTCTGACTGTAAAAAGACAACATGCACGATGCACATGCAATTTGGTGCGATAATCAGATTTTGTAAAAATCGATGAATTCTATTTGCGTCCAGTGTTGTTGAAGCAAACACATTTTGTGCAGTAGAAATTTGCATAGCTGCTGAAGCTTAATGATGATTGGTTTGTTGAGCTTGTGTGTTGTTAGCGTCTGTGGAAACAGGCTTGAGATGGCAACAGATGATCGGTCAAGACGTTCTCGAGAGCATCGTTACGTCATTGTGTCAAAGGAGACGGTGCGTCAGCATGCGGAGTCTGTCGGAATAGCCGAGCTTAGTGATCAGATTCTTGAAGCATTGGCTGAAGACGTCAGCTACAGAGTTCGTGATATCATACAGGTTAGATATAGATTGAGGCATTTCGTACAGGTAGTACAGGTATTGCCAACTTATGGCTACCGGTAAGCTCAAGTTTGATTAAAATTGTGTTTCTGTGATGAGCTGAGCTGGTGAGCTGTTATCAGTATGCATGATTTATGGTTCATCTTCTGAGAGAGGACTGCTAATGCCTTTGAAGCTCTAGTGTCATGGTGCTTCAGAAATGTGGACTGTCCTTTTGGTAATTGATGCTGTTTGTTTATTTAATTCAACAGATATGCCTTTAAACAATATTTAAAGACTCACCTGTTTAATCTGTGTTATCTTAGCACTATTAGGTGCTTCTGTGTTTTCAGACTGTATGTAGTTCTAATACGTATAAATTTTGCTTTATTATTGTTTTTACTTATTTTATACTCTTGCTAATAAACTCTTAAGGTTAATGGCTAAAGTTAGACACAAAGATTTTAGTTGCTATTAATATCATTTTTTGCAGCAGATACTAGTCATTTGGGTGTTGGATTGTTAGGTTAGTCAGTTAACCAGTTGACACTATCATCTGTTATTTAGACAGATCGGATAAAGAAATATGTTTTTAATGTTTTTAGTATTGACATCAGAAAATACTGTGAAAATTTTGATAGGGTAGGATTGGTTGAATAAAGTAGGCTCTGTTTTTTATGCTAATTAGCATTGCAGTGTTGTCAATACATGTTCTGACAGCAAAGCTATGAGCTCATGCGTCATGCCAAACGACGTAAGTTGATGACCATTGACTTCAACAATGCTCTGCAGAATGCCGATGTGCAGGTTACTGCTCCAGTTATTAATTTAATTATCAGTTTTATTATTATCACATTATCGACTTATCATTTTTGAATACATTGATAAATAGTGCAATCAGAAAGGTATTTTTCACAGAGGAATCTGCAGCAGACAGCCAACAACAAATGTTTGACTGCAATTTGACTACAACGGTCATATTATAAAAGTGTTTAGCAATTTTTTAGACTTAATATATGAAACTTTTTTGTTTTACAGTTTGGTGTTTTCTAAAGGTGTACCACTGTACCACTAAATGTGATAATGATTATTTTAAAACTATTCTGACTGTAGAAGTGTCATGTTTCAGCCGGTGTTTGGGCATGGAGCAGTGGAACCAGTGGTTTATCAGCAGACAAGCAACGGTGAATTGTTCTATGTAGATGATGTGGAGGTTGATGTGGTTGCTATGGCAACTGCCAAAGAGAACATTCCACAGTTAACATCACCATCAGTAAATGGTAGATTTTTTCTGATTGATGATTACATATTTGAATAAACTTATGGGTTTATGCAGTGTCTAACGGGGTATATACATTTGTCAGATTAGTTTTTATTGAAGTTGTTGATGTTTTGCCTATCACTGTTACCTTCCTCTGAACGTTTTACAAGCAGCATCAGGAAATCATTAGTCTAAAAAAAATTATGAACAGCTTCTGACAAAATATTGCACAGTTATTTACGTTTTGACCATTTGATGTAACTTCAGTTTTTTTGTAGGTCAGCATGCATCGGCTTTGTTCCCTATTTTGCTGCAGTTTTTATCTATTATCAATTGTCAGTGGTAACTTAAAGGTCCGTGGACACCACAATTAGCATACTATATATTTTATTCATTTTCCTAAAATTGCGTTTACAATGTTCTGATAATTTTGACAGTAATATCAGCACTCAGCGTTTTGTCAGCACAGAGAAATTTACCTTTAAAATCGACGATCTATGAAAATCATGTAGAAAACGCGGCGGCGCCGCCATATTGGCATATAGGCGTCCCTGGTGACGTCATCACGCTAGCCAATAAACATCATGAATATTAATGGCCTAGCCTAGACTGATGATGTAACTGGCGAGGCCATTAATATTCATGATGTTCATGACGTCACCGGGGGAACTTGTAAATAAGAATTTTTCGCCTAACATAACATATTGCCGCTTTTCTTTTGAAATTGCACATTAATTTTGTATATCTATGAAGCCCAAATCAGCATATTATATATGCGAGGTTAGATGTCTAATTTTAATCTACATAAATTGCACGAGTGAGTTTGACCATGGCCATGGACCTTGAAGGATTATTCCCTAGATGGCATCGTGTGAGCTGTCCATGAGCTTTTACAGTTGTTAGGTCTAATTCTAACTGTTAGTAATTCAGCCCTCAGTTGTGATATTGTTTTTCATACAGCGGAGTGGCTGGCAGTTGAAGGTGTTGCGTTGTCGGCATCTGCTGATCAGCAGTCACAAGGTATGAACATTAGACTCATCTTGCTTTAGTGCTCAGTTGCCATCGTTTTGGCTCTGGCCTAAACAAAAGTCATCACATTTTCATCACTTGTATGAAGTGCTTAAAACACAAACAGTTTGTTACGTTAAATTATTTGTTGTTTATAACTCTTTTTTCAGAATTGCAATGTATATTTTGCTTCTAGCTTACTGAAAACTTTTCACACAATATGTTTCTGTATCATTATTATTAGTTCGCCCCAAAACGATAGTTTGCGGAGTGGGCTTATATTTTGCTGGCATTTATTTTCTTTTCTTTATTTTTTTTGTTTTTTTTTTATTCTGCATTTTAATTTCTACTTCTTTTGGTATGTTTTTCATTATTTTTATATTGTACCAATGTCTTGAAGTGGTCTGCACAGTTTATGTCGTGTTAAACCCTGTCATATGATGCTGATGGTAGTAATTTCTGGTGCTTGTTGCAATGTTATAATAAGGATATTTTGTTATAATAAGGATGTTTCAGTTGTATGTGCATATATTTTAGCTGTTTTCCTGTGTAGGGATGGTCAGTGTCAGTCGAGGGCGCATTCAGTCAGTATCTGAGGACCATCTCACTTACTATGAGCTCGTCACTAAAGCCATTCTGGGCAACGACTCAGCTGTTATGAAGGTATTCTACCAACTTAATCTGCTTCATTTAATGACAACAATGATAGTAGTAATTAGTATTATAATAAATAATGCCAGTATTTCCATTGAGCACTTGAGCATCATGGCTGCATGCCATCTCACTTACTGCGAGGTGGTTTTTCAGGCATTCTGCACTGCAACTCTGCTGTTATGATGTAATAAGACCAGAACAATGTGTCAGTTCTAATGCTGACCTGTCTCTTTGATTTTTACCTGTTAGCTGTGAGGCTAAGAAAATGAAGATCAGTGCTGTCTTCTGGGCCTTCCGGCTCAGGAAGGACTTTGCATTTTTCATCGTTTAGTTTTGTGTTAGAAGACTGTCTGGGACATACAGGGACAAGACCAGTATTGTGGTTTGTTAGGACAGCTGCAGTATAAAGTGGGATATTTCTTTACAATTGAACTATTTTGAGTGTTCTAGTGCAGTTAGTCATAGGCTACTGTATGTTGTGGTCTCTTGTACATTTTCATTGTATTATTGTGTGTTGTGTGATGTTTTTTTCTATTGTGTCATACGGCATCAAGTTCATGGGTGGTATGCACAATAATGTCATAGATTAGTTTGGACGTAAGGCCTATGTCGCGTCACCTATTTCCAAAACGGCATGCAAAACACTGTTGTGGTGAGTGACTAGCTAGTTGTGAAATAGCTGATATTGGGTAGTTTGACTCTGGAATTTCTTGGCATAAACACACCGTGCCTCGCTCAGCATGCAGCTGAAATAGATATGGGCTGACTTGACATCTGCTACAATCTTGGGCATGGTTGGGCCTAATTACAGCTCCGTGGGCTAAGTGAGAATGTGAGTTGCAAATAAACGAAATATATCAAACGATAAATGTTTTATTCAGCATTTTTTAGTACTAGAATTAGTCTCAATAGCGTAAATGACTCATCAGAAGTCATCTGCAACGTACGACGTGATTGCAGCTGCTCCTTAGCGACGTTAGTTTACATTGACAATGACCGACTAAATATTTACGACAGGTCACTGGAGCGACTAGCGTTAGTTTGGATGTAGGCACCTGACTAGTGCTACGACATCATTATGCATACCAACTTAGCACTACATCCGACGTAATTTGATTTTAATTTGGAAGTAAAGTTACAATGTTGTCATGCATACTGGCCCATATGACTGAGGTTCCAACTGCACAGAATAACTTGTACAGTGTTTTTTCTTATATAATAATGAAAATTGATGTGTTTTAGTGTGCATTAAATGACGTGCAGACATCTAGCAAAATCTCACCACTTTTGGCTTACTTTGTCAACTTTGTCTCCAATGGGGTACGCATGTAGTTTTATTGTTGTCTTTTGTTGATATCTAGTGCTTATATTAATAACTTTTGTTTGCATAAAATTGTAGAGAGTGCAAAAGAAATATCTGTGAAATAGTAAATAGCACAATATTGTACTGTACTGATAAATATACACTCATACATGTAATTATAATAATTATGATAATTTAAAACCACAGATGACAGATATGATTATATATTGCAGTTTTGTTATAATTGTACAGAAGTTGAAGTGGACATAGAGTCTTAGGCTAGTTCATATTGAGTCCTGTTGTCACGTGGCTAAGTTGTTTACAGCTGAGACTGGCATGCAAACTACTGCTCTGTCTTAGTTATGTTCCATAGTGAATATTAAGAAATAGTCAGCTGATCTGCTGTGCATCTATCTATTGTTCTATTTCTACCAGTTGATTATTGCAACCATTTGTTCAGTGGGCCAGGAGTTGATGTTTGCTCTTCTGATTCATTGACAACATATAGTGCTGTATAAATGTGTTCGACTGATTGATTGATTCTTTGCGTGGTTGATGGACGTCAGGTGAAAACAGTGAGTCATGATACTTCACAGTTGCGTCGCGTGCTGTACACGGTGAAAGCTCTTGTCACTAACAACTACCTTTTCCTGCAGCCTAAACCTTATGTATGTCCATTGTCTGCTAACAAACAGTTTAGCTTGTATAGTGTCAGGATTTCAACAGCGCACTGCTCTGTGATGTGTTCTATCCATCTCTCTCGATAGACTGCCTTAAGTAACCATTCTTGTTCATCCACCCATCTTTCCAACAACAACTCTATGCACTTTCAACTCTAAAGCAAAATCATAGAACACTCAAAATTATAGAACACTCAAAATTGGTGTTAATGTTTCACAAGGCATGAGTAATGAGTTTACCTTTTCAGCTCAAATGCTCAAAGATCAGGGATAGAGTTGCACAGCGTGCAGTGCACTGTATAGCTTGATGGACTGACGTCTTTACTTATTAGTGTGTTATCTCGCACTGGCTGCTGATTGTCTATAGCTGTTTGTGTGCTGACTGAGGTTAATTTTCGTAACGTTGTCAGGTCATTCGAAGTTAATCAGTAGACAGATTTGTGATGGTGATTTTGGAGTTTTTTCTCAGCTGCATGATCGTGTTATGTTGTGTTTGGTTTTCTCTGTTTGTGTGTTTTCCTTGTCAGCTTTTTAGTATTTTTATGCAAAATAAACTCTGTGTACAAAAGCAGCAAAATAACACAAACATTCTGCATGGGTATTTTTTGAGTCATAGTTTACTTACTTGATGATGATGACGACAATGGTGGTTGTTGTGTTTAGTTGTCTCTGCTGTGTGAAACAATCACGTATTGTCTACTGGAGCCGCTTGCTGCGTCAATTCATCCCAGCAGTGATCATTGGATTCTGCGGGACTATGCAGCTTACCTGCTGGCACTGACTACTAGGTCTGTGACTCTGTGTTACTACTATAGCTACGAAGGTCGTTCGATAAATAAGTTACGAAACAGCATCATTTTGTTAGTTGTCTAAATGTGAAAAATCTGAAATATACGTTTTGTAGGGAATTTTATTTCAAATGTGTAGAAATTTTTTGGATGATGACGTCATTATTGTGACATTATCTGCTCATAGAATTCAGTCTATACATGTATTATTTTCACCAGCAGTAGTCTATCATACTCGCAAGTGACAAACAGCATAGGAACAAGAAAAAAATGAATAAACTTAACAAGTTAATGTCACCTCTTTAAATGTTAAAGATCATCGTTTTATTTTTCATCATAGTTGCTGGAGTTTGCTCAAATATTTGTCCTATCTGTCAACAAGCTTTTGAATGTCCAATGCAAAGAACGATGCCACTGAAGAATGACTGATTGCACCTTGGTATATGATGCAAATTTTTGCTCACCTGTTCACTCAGTAAAACACTAATCATCGCCATAATACTGGATGCTTCTCAGAGTGATTTGCATCAAGTTTGGTTGCTTACTAACTGAACAACTACTGCATGCTGTTCGTTATAGGAGGATTTCAGTGGGAACATCGCTGTATTTAATGCTACTGAATGACGTCATGTTTTCATCATTGTAATAAAACTCACAACTGCTACTCAGAATTAAATTCCCTACAAAATGTATATTTCGGATTTTTAATATTTGGAAAACTAACAGAATGACACTGTTTTGTAACTTATTTATCGAACGACCCTTGTACTAATACTACTACTAGTACTACTTCATGTACTACAACTATAGCTACTGTGTTGTGGATAGACGGTGGAACACTGATCTCAACAAGCTGGAGCAGACCAATAAGAAGTTGCTTGCTGATGTACTAACAGATGCTAGTCGACCATTGTGTTCAGTCTATGGTGCCGTCGTTGGGCTGCTCGCCTTTGGACTAAATGTAATAACTAGTAGCAATTTCTTATGTTTTTTTACATTTGATACTGACAGTAATTGTTCTTAAAGTACTAAAATACTACTGTAATTTTTTTCTGATTTTTATATAGTATTATACGCTAAAGAAACATGATTTACTGGTTGGGGATGGAGGGTTATTTGGTCTGTAATGTTCTTGTTTCAGTCACTCCCAGAAGTTCACTAACTAGAAAGTAACTCTTAACTATTGTGCTGATGCTTACAATGTCAATGCAGAATCACTGGTTTCGCTATGATTCTTTGTGAGAAGTGCTGTTTCACCCAGCATAATATGCCAGGCCCCAATACTACCTAGATGGAAATAGGTAAACTATTTCTGTGTATAACCAGCCACCAAGATCAACTCAACCTTTCATCCCTCCGGGGTAGGTAAGTTGGCTGAGGCTCAGGCAGGATGCTTTCACCCATGTCAGGTGGCAGGTAATACTGTGTGATTTCATATGGCAGGTGACACTCTCTGAGATGAGTTTGAAGATTTCTAGCCATTTTCAACCTTCTAACAGATCGATCGGTCAACCAGTTAGAATTTTTGTAGCTATGTCTCATAACTACTGCTAATCCACTATGTTTGACCAGTTTAACACCAGCTTTGCACAGCTCGGTGAATTAAGCAAAGTAGACTGTGATATTTGTAGGCAGTGCAAGAAACACTGTTGCCGGTATTACCCAGTGTCATGGCGCGTGTGTCGTCAACAATGTCTGCCGACTCAAATTCTGTATCACGCGCCGATGCGCAGCATGTGTCAGCTGCTCTGCAGGTCTGTTGTCGGTCGAATATGCTTGTCTTGTACTTGCTGAACTAATTACCACAGTGTTGACGATGATAGTTGCCATTTTGTGATGTTTATGCACCTCATATACACCTTATACAGCTTGCCTATTTGTAAGTTATATAAATTTGTCAAGATACAACCTTTTATGTGTACTGTTTGTTGATGTTTTAACAGGTTGTATTTTGAAGAATTTATGCAAGTTATTACTTACCGTTTCAAGCTACGAGTCAGTTTCAATGATGGCATGCCTATCTGTCTCCATCAGCTACATTACTCTAAACATTGTTAATGGATTACGATGATGGTGCAAGAATGAATTGATCAGATTTTTGTAGTTATCCAGATACTTTTCTGGATTCCAGATCATTATCCAATATTCAGCACCTCAGACTCAGCGAGTTGCTCACTGACATTATGTGCACTATATAAATTTGTTTACTTCCTTGCTTACTTACCTCTTTGCCATTAGGATACAGGACAAAGTGACACTTTGTGGTGTATTTCAGCAAGCTATGGACGGATTTTGATGAAATCTGATGGAGGGTGGAGAGATTTTGGGGGTAATCTGGAGGCTTCTTAAGCCACAGCCATACCCACCACCACCAGGTCCCACTTTTACAAAAATACCAGTGGATTAACTATTAGATACAGTGTATTGGCCAGGTAGCAGCAGTGTTTTTGCAGGAAGTATGAGACCTCTGATAGATTCTACTTGTTCTTCTTAGTATTACTGGTGGCAATGTTTTATGCAGATGTGCGCCGAGTATCTACTACACCGTGCAAGGTCAACAGATCAACCAAGTCATGCAGGCGTATCATCATCGTGTGATGTTGGCGAATGTTCATCACCCAGTGAAGCAATGAAGCCAGAGTTTTACTCAGTGTTGTATGAGTTCCATGGTGATGCACTCCCGGTCCGCCTGCCCGCCATGTATGACATTTTCACCGCAGCAGCAGCGTCTGGAGCACAGTCGTCGGACGCCCAGTCACTCCTCGGTGTTGACCCAGCTGCCAGTCAGTCTGGTGAACAGTTGCTGCAGCAGTTCCTGGATCCTGGACCTCGCAGGAGGGACTCGGACCGAGGATCCGTGGTCGTGGTGAGGTCTGAGCGTTCGTCGTCCATGTCCAGCGAGTGCGGGGACCTTGGAGACATGAGCGTGAAGGAGACAGTGAGTGATCCTTCACGCGGGATCCGACTCACCATTCTCAAGAAGAAACCAAAGCTACAGATCCCCGAAGTGGAGACGGCAGTATTTTCTCAGCCCAAGGAGTCAAAGACAACTATGGCCACCATGGCTGCACAGGGTAGAGTGATGAAAGAATTCAAAAAATCCCCGACGAAAGTAATTTTGATGCAGAAACTGAAACTGAGTCTTGGCGAAGCTTTTGAGGATCTGGTTTCATTCAAGAGAAAGCAGGACATTATGTTTGTGTTCAAGTTCCAGGGTCGCGAGCAGCGTTGTCTTCCACTGCTGCCACGCTGGGGCATTGGTGGCCGAAGTACTGTGAGTTGGTACCAGGTCCTGTGTCGAAGACTGCCTCGGGTTGCCCCACGAGCACGGAAAACCCCACCATCATCACAGACAAAACATGCTCATCGTACAAGGACAGCTGGACTGTGTAGTTTGGACCTTGCACTAGCTGTCATATGATATGCTGCTATTAATAACAGTATACATGTTTTGTACTTCTAGCCAGAATACTCATGTAAACTCTGCCAAGATATCTACCATAAACAATACTGCCATCTTACATACATATCATAAAATATTGCTCTCCCATTCAAAAAGCATGGATCACTAGTCCCTATTTTTATCTGTGGCAATACTGGGATTACTGCATTTATCCACTTCTGGCATATAGTGGCTCCTGAGACGCGACTTTTGAGCCATTAACTCCCAGTCCAATGAGCCCCACACTGCAGCACTGAGCTCTTCTGGTAAAAGATGCAGGGGAGTCTGGGATGCAAAAGATGGCCAAAATGGGGTTTGGTGCCGGATAGCAAGGTAGAACAGCTGTACCTCGATGGGTGGATGAAAAGCAAAAGCAATGCGGGAAATTGTGCTTTATGCATTAGCAGTATGTTCTGATGAAAAGCCAGACTCTTGGCAATGCTTGCAGCCTACATGGTGACTACAGTACTATTCTCAAGAAATAGGTGAGTGAACAGTGACCAGTGCATAACAATGTCTAGATTTATCTGAATATATTATAAGCAATTGAGATGCATGCTGTTACTTATATTTACTGCAGCTGGCATGAATAAGATTAAATTTTTAAATAGTTAACTGTGCAAAAATTTGACTGAAATTAACAATTGACCAATTGCTAAAACAGTGGTAATTACCAAAATGCATTTGTGCAGCAAATTTTTTTAGTTGAGTTACAAGCTCTCACAGATGCACCGAGACACAATTGTTTAGTGTTCTAACCCAGTCTTCTAGACAGATTAAAATGTTGGTTTTGTTCTGGAGAAACAGATGATTCTGATAATTTCAGATGCTTATCATGCTGTCATTGTATCTACTTTATAATGCATTATTACTGAAGTGACTTTAATCAAAATGTTAATGATTTAAAATTCTATTGATCCTTAAATTTTTTCCAATTAATTATGTTAACTTCTGCAGCTCTAATATTATAACTTACAGTTTTATAACTTGTGTTTATGTTAATTATGGTGTGTATTATGTGTAAAATGTCATATATTTCAATTTAAGAAAAATGAGATGGCAACATGTAAAGTATTACTCTTACTTTGATACAGCAGCAGTTTGCAGCAGATTGGCAATTCCTTAAGTTATACTGCCAAGAACTTGAAAATTAAACATTGAACTGAGTCAAAGCTTCAGCTGTGTTATATAGCAAGTAATGACAGTCCAATGCAGAAATATGCTCTACATGCAATGTATTAAACATCACTGTAGTATGATGTCAAACCAGTACTAACACTCTGTGAACAAATACAAATTTACACACATAATAGAAATAAATGTCATATCAAATCTGAGTACCAGCACTAATAAAGCAAAATCACATGTACAAATCAGGATAATACACAAAATATGTGACTTATTGTACAAAGAACGTCAATTATGCAACTTTTGGCAGATGCCACGACTTCTGCAATAAAAGTTAAGACATGATTTTATCAATTTCCTCACAAAAAAATGAGCATTTGTAAAAAAATAAATCAACAGATAATTAGATAAATCAAGCAACAAATGACTTATATCACATAAATACATTCAGCCAGTTAGTGCATAACAAGACAAATAAAATAAACAACTAAGACATAAGTTTAAAGCAGGAAAATTAAAACAACAATGATGCTTGCATCAACAGTGAATGGAATAATTTATAGAATATCCAACAACAGCGAAAAGTATTTTATTTGTTACGACTGGGCCCAACATATGGTCATATATCAAAAATACGCTTCTTAAAAAGCGAGAATAGTGCAAGCAAGGCACAACAATTACGCTAGAAAAACAATAATGTACATCTGTAAGAGCAAAAAACATTGGTCCACATCAAACAGTTCCCACGTCCAAGTATTATACAAATAAAAATGACTTGTTCAGCAGCTTTCCTCAGGGTGCTGCATCTTATTTTTAAAACAGTAAGTAACAACTAGGTCAAATTGGAAGAAACCTCGAATTCACAGCCAACTGATTGCTCATACAGAATATCCAACTTTTACAAAATGTTTTCGATTTGTAATAAGTTTTGCCAGTGGCCAGATATCATGAAATTCTGACCACCTGCTCAATAAAAACTAAAAACGGTGCAAGGCACGCAGAATATGTAATTACACTGCAGAAGCAATAATAATAGCCTATACATCTATAACAGCGCACATTGGTCCACAACACCACTCCACATAAATAAAACAGTTCCAGGTATAACACAGATAAAAATAACTTGGTTGCTAGCTTTGTTCAGTCTGTGGCATTTTATTCTTAAATGAAACTTTCAAGGCAGTGAGTAACAACTACAACATTGTGGTCAGATCGGAGGAAACCTCAAATTCACAGCCGGTTGACTGCTTGATGTCATCCACCGTCATCCCTTCGGCAATTTCCTTCAGCGTAAGTCCATGATTAGGATCCACGTCAAAAACAGCTTTATCTGTGATAATCATGTTGACACAATTCTTCCCCGTAAGTGGCAGAGTACACTCATTCAGAATTTTATGCTTTCTATGCTTTGCCACATGCTCCATTGTGATGACAACTTTGGTTTTGCCAGTAGCAACTAGATCCATAGCACCACCCATGCCTTTTACCAAGACACCTGGAATCATGTAGTTTGCCAGATCTCCGTATTGGGACACCTGCATAGCACCCAGAATTGACATGTCGACATGTCCACCACGAATCATAGCAAAAGATTCATCGCTTGAAAAGAACGAAGCACCAGGCACAACCGTTACTGTCTCCTTGCCAGCATTAATTAAGTCTGCATCAGCTTCACTTTCAGTAGCTGGATAGCCGGCCAATCCCAGAATGCCATTCTCACTCTGCATGTGAACGGTCATGCCTTCTGGGATGTAGTTGCTCGCCAGCATAGGCATGCCAATTCCCAGGTTCACGTACATTCCATCTCGGAATTCCTTGGCAGCTCGGCGAATTATACGATTGCGAACGTCATCGTCGGCAGACTCAGTACCAGATGATTTTGGCTTGAGGCAAAGTCTCTCGATTCGCTTCGAGTAGCTATCCCCTTTGAGCACCCTCTGAACGTAGATATTCGGCAGGTGAATATCGTCTGGGGACAGTGTACCAGTCTCCACAATCTCCTCCACCTCCACAATGCACACCTTGCCTGCTTTTGCTATTGGCACGTTGAAGTTGCGTGCAGATTTTCGGAATACCACGTTACCCGCACGATCCGCTTTCCAGCCTTTTACCAGAGAGAAATCCCCAGTGATACTGCGCTCCATTATATAGTTCTGATCGTTGAAAACCCGGTGTTCGCGTGGTTCGCTGGCTATGGCAATGGTCTTCCCATCGGGATTGTATTTTATCGGTGCACCACCTTGATGAATGAGTGTCCCATACCCAGTCGCGGTGAAGAATGCGGGGATTCCGGCACCACCGGCACGCAAGCGCTCTGCCAAAGTCCCCTGTGGGGTCAACTCGACCTCCAGTTCACCGGACAGATACTGACGTTCAAACTCGGCATTCTCTCCGACGTATGACGACACCATGCGCTTTATCTGCCGCGCGTTCAGCAGGTGCCCGAGCCCAAAGTCGACAAGGCCACAGTTGTTACTGACCACAGTCAGGTTATTCACTCCCGTCTTCACCAACGCCTTGATCAGATTCTCGGGAACTCCACAGATGCCGAACCCGCCGCAGAGCACGGTCGAGCCCGAGGGCACATCTTTCACTGCTTCCACCGGGTCCTTGTAGAATTTCGAGTCCAGTGATGAAGTTGTCGAAAATCTGTGCACATTGTCATAACAGTTACCGGCTCTCACTGCTACAAACGTGTGACTATCGCGACATAATCCACGTAAAGACGACCTCAGCAATAAAGAAACCGCCATATCTGACAGTGACAGCTGATCCGTGACCCAAGGCCACGCCCTCAGGCCACACACGTTGATCTTGCCTAGAATATCTAACGTCTTTGAGTCGAGTAAACTCAAGTTCACGTTCAACCGTTATTAAAAATAGACATGGCGATGACATCATAATTCTTGATTTCCATTGGTTGTTTATGACGTCATGTATATGACGGTGTTGATAAAAATAAGCACGCGGTATTTGTTTACAGTCGATCTTGTGGCTGACGTTGCATCATAAAGATTGAAATTTTGCGGAAATAGTAGGATAACGTCTACTCGATGTAAGATAATTGACATCTTGAAGTTGTAATGTTTACGACACACAAACCGTAGTTAATCTACTGACCTATTATACGTAGCTATTGACAGTGTTCCCCTGTATACGTGCCTGTAAACCTTCTAAAAGGAAGTGGGAGACGCCTAAGTAGCTCGCTGCTTGCGCTTTGTTTTAAAACAAAATGTGCAAAGATACAGCAAAATATATATAACATTATAGACAGAGAGATGGTGTACAGGTAATGGTAGTTTTAAAAAAAAGTGTGATTGTTTTTCTGTTGATTCAGTGACTGTGACATTAAAGTCTGTCAATGATTGCAGATATTGGTGTTAGAATCTTCAGCAATTGACATCATCAGTTCACCATCAAAAGTCTGTGAGAACCTATTTTCAGACGACATGTTGTCATCGTTCGAGTGTGATCTGATGTCGTCTGATGACTCCACTGCAGTGAACCTGTTCCTTCTGCCGTGCCACAGTGATCCAGATTCCATCCTTGCTGAACAGAGCAAGATTGAGACAGACGTAAAGCTGTCTCGGTTGCTACAGCTTGATGATACATTCTCCACGGAAGACCAGTGGCCTATTTAACACCTGCAACATTGGTATATCTATAGATTCTTACGATATTACCAGCACTGTGATGTAACTTGGAATATTTGATTTTAGAGTGGAAAATTGAAGGGTGTTTTAATGTTACCAGTCTTTTGCAGGAAATCAGCTATTTTCCAGAAAACGGTAATGCCATGAACCAAGAAATGCATCTTTATTTACCAGAAGTAGACTGGCCAAAAAAACTTAACTATGGTAATCTTAAGTTAACTAAAGAGTAAATTATTACATAGCTGTACCAAAGCAGGGCCGTAGCCAGGATATGAAAAACGAGGAGGTAGTGCAGAGGGTCTAGGGGACAGTGACAGAGTCCCCCAGAAGCCCGTGTTCATCTGTACCTGGCGGCTGGCCACAGGCGATCATAATTCTGTTTGCAATCTGTAGGTAACAATAATTGGCAAGTGCATTGCAAAACACATGTGTAACATTGCACCTTCAAATCTTATACTAAAAGATTTACATAAACAGATGAAAACTGTTGTGCTTATCTAGCTGTCTGTTTGCTTGCTAACTAGACCCAAAGGTCACTTGGCAAATCTAGGCTTCAGCCAGGGGGAATATTCCCCTTGTTTCTCCCTCTCCTCCCTTCCCTTCCCTTCCACTTCATCCTCCCCTCTTTCGAAATCAAATTACTGCACTTTAGCCTTAAAATAGAACATCTAGTAGCAATTAATTTTAATCATTTTTCTGATACATAAAGTTTTTAATTAGCAGTTTGAAAGAGCATATAAGGTGTTTACATATGCATATGGGCTCAAAGGGGAGGGAGGCGCCCGCATGTCCACTCTCCTGGATCCGCCACTGCCCTAAGCCGCTGACTTAGCCGGCTATCAGCCGCCAGTTTTTTTTGCTAAGCCGCTGCCACCGCGAATATTGCGGCTAAGCTGGGACTTTAGCCGTGAAAATGCTAAGCCGACCGTGAAATTTACAGCTAGCCAGCTAAGGGTCCATTGCTAACTAAAAAATAATATTTCCCTGAAAAGCTTTCAAAATTTACTTAGCTGAAACTTTTTTGTGATACTCTGTTTTGCAAGCAGTCTGAGAACGTCTGTAAGTGCCTTCTTGTGCCTCAATGTAGCTATGGCCATGCAAAGATAATACTTTACATGCAGTTTAAGCCAATAATTGTACTACCTATGTACAGTAAGTTTTTTTGATTGGCAATCAGTTTGCTTAGCAAACTGTTCTCAACAATAGTTTGTAATTGTGTATAATGTTTGACACTGGCTTGTGCTGAGTAGTAAGTAAGAAATTTGTGCAGTGCACTAGCTGTAATAAATCTCATGTGTGCTTTATGTGCTAGCAAAAAGAGAAGTACCGGGTAGAAATGTTTGAGATGGCATCAAAAAGTAAACAGAATGTGTGTGCTAGTTACAAGATAGTTTGGAGGAGCAATTCGAGGAGATGGTGTGCTGCATTTGTGCACAGGAGATCCACTGGCAGACAACATTGGCACTATGGATATGAACACGGATCTGATGAACGAACTAACAACCAATGCGAGCATTATGACAGTCTCGCTGTCGCCATCACTGTTTGACTTTGGTTCAGTGTCTGACAATGACTGCACTAATGACGATCAACTGCTCCTCCAGACTGATGAAATTCTGCCAGATTTATCTGCTCTGGAAGACTTCATGGATTTGACGGAGTTCTTCGGCGTAAGTTCTGCTGTTGGATTAATGTTCTCCCAGTCAAAATGTAACTAAAATGGGAAATTGGAAGTTTGAATGTAAGAACAGCTTACACCATCAGTAAGCTAGCTAAGGTTATCAGCGAGATGAAAGTTACTGTTTTGCACATTCTTGAGCTGTTTTGTGGTTTTCTTCCCTTTATGATGAAGTTTATGATTTGCCTTAATTTGGTGGTTCTTCTGTTATTTAGACATACTGAGGTGCGCTGTTGTGAAATTGTATTGGAACTGGAAAGGTTGGCATAAGCACCAAGTCATGGTTGAGTAGCTGAAAGGAAAAAGAAAACCAGCTAATCCATTGAAACTTTGAAACGGAGTGTTAAAAGACTTGTTTTTCTGCTGTGTGCGTGATGCATGAAAATTTGCATCGCATCGCTGTGGTGGATCCTACCATTTCAGACCCAGTCCTGTGCTTTGCATTAGCCTAGACTGATGAGTGCACAATTTTGTAATATGCGTGAAATCCTCAGGCAACAGATGTCATACATGCTGTTGGGAAGTAACGTATCAGTGAGTGATTTTCTCACCAAGCCCCTTACTTTTACTCTTTTTAACACCCACACCTGAGCGACGCCAATGCCTGCAAGCTCTATGCTTTTTTGGTAGCCTCATTTCTCTGAAGTGAAGTTGACCACATGCAGCCAAGTTATTCATTCAGTTACGTTATCATATGAGACCCGACTGGCTGTTATGATGTGACATAAGAATTAGCTGTGTGTGTTCAGGACTTTGGTGATCTAGTGGCAGACATTGACTTACAGCAAGTGACAAGTGACTTAAGTGATGCTGCAGCAGCTGGTGTTCAGCCTCCGCAGCATTCATCAGCATCGTCAGCAGCAGCGTCACTGATTACAACTGATGATGCTGCACTCCCAGTGCTCTGTGTTGATGTTTCTACCTCAGTCAGCTTGCTGTCCACCGAACTAAATTACCATCACCCGGGACTGTCAAAGCAGAGATATTTTGGCGAGTCTCCAACGAAGCGGAAACGTTGCGGAAACATCCCGGAAATTCCTCCGTCCAAACCACTGTTGAGTGAGCTTGACTTGCACACTGTTGATGCTGCCTCAGTTGGCTGGCTGTCCACCAAAGTAACCCATCATCACCCGGCTAAACGGAAATGTCTCCATGAGTCATCAACGAAACAGACAAGTCTTCGAAACGTCTCTAAAACGTGTCCGTTTGATTCGACTGCAGCTGAATTGGTTTCAGTGGTGGACGCCAGACATGCTCAGTACTTGGAGCGTCGACGCAAGAACAACGTGGCATCAAAGCGGTCGCGGGAGACCCGCAAGCTGGAGCTAAAGGCCATGGAGGCAGAGGCAGAACGTCTGGAGCAGGTCAAAGCCAGACTTCGACGGCGCGTCAGTGAACTGGAGGCAGCCACACAGAGCATGAAGTCTGCTCTGATAAACGCTCTCAGACACGACTGACCATGACAGTGACAATGACTCTTGATGATGACCATGATGATGATTGTGTCACTTGTGATTGCGGTGTTTTCTAGTCTATACATGCTGTGGCGTAGCCATTGGGGCAGTATGGGCGACCACCTCTTTTCAACTTCAGTTGTGAGTGCAAATTTATGCAGTAAAAATAATGAAATTTATACCCAGTTCGTTCATTTTTAGGGCGTTTTTATACTCAAAAAAAGCGTTTGCAGCCTCTCTGTGGAGTGCTGAAAGCTTCTTTAAGTCCACTAGCTGGTGGGGAGAGGGTTTGCTGCTCTTGTGCAAAATTGCACTCCTGCTCCCTGCCCTTTGGCCTCGATTTTTGGCCCTTTGAGCCCCAGTCCGCCCATCCCGACTCAATTTTTGGCAACACTTACGTTTATTGTTTTCAACCGTTGCACTCGTTGCCAAGCTCTGTTGTAACCATTCACTGGCGGTAACTTGCTATCTCTGCTTCAATGAGTTGGTCGATGGTTATATAGGTGATGTTTATATATGATGACGATGACGATGATTATGATACTGTGGTTTATGCTGCTTGTTGCTGCAGATGATAATTTTTTCTGCTTGATTTGATAAACACGGATCAGCTTAGCTTTACGTGACTGTAGAGTGTAGACTCCAGAGTGAGACATTTATTATGGAGTCTAGATTATGAACTGTCAGTGGGAATTAGCCAAAAACAACCAGCGGGTAAGATGTCAAAGCATTTGCTACCTACATCAAGGTTGCATTCTTGCTGGTGAAAACTCATTTTTGCTGCTCAACTGGTTTAAACTGGTTTATACTGCTAAAACTTGGTTTGATATGACGGTTATAATAATCAAAAGTTTCACTAGATAATTTTTATGAATTTTTGTAGTACAAGTAGATCAACATGCAAAAATTGTACCAAATTGTAATATGTCAAAAAATCACTATTTGCAAGTGCAGTTGGACGTCTTTGGCACTTTGTGGATAGAATGTCTGAAGACACTAAAAATTGTCATGCTGTGAAAAACGGTATACAAGTGCATTTGTGGGGGTTATTATCTGACCCCCAAGCCAAATAAATCCAACTGGGGGCAGGGGTTGATGACATGAACTGGGGCGTCAAACCCCTCAACCCCTTCTCCCCCTGGCAATTTTCAAAATTTCCCACACTGGTCTGCATGCTTCGGTTACATTTCATTGGCTTGTTTTAGTCATAGATCTGTGAATATTCAAGTATTTCGTGAATCACTATTGGTTTAGATCAGTATCCGTTACCAACTTGCCACTCACCACTTTGTCTGAGACTGAAATACTTGCTTCGTCACTATGCATCTGTTTTGTGTTGAATTGCGCTGAACGAAAGTTCGATGTTAAGATGCTGAATTCTTGTGCATCACAGTCACACACCGTGTTGAGACTAGAGGCCTAGTTATTGCGTAGTTGCGTACTGAAAGTTCTCACATGACTTTTTAAATTTAATAGTAAAGTTGTCTTCTATATATGCACAATGATGTTTTATTATGTTCAGTTGTAATGGTTATGCGGCTGCTGTTTGAATTCATGTTGAAATTGTGTATAGTTTCAGTACCTCACACAATTCTATCGTCTTGGTTAACTTTATGCCAAAAATTATCAAAGTTGGTGGAAAATTGACGAAGTTCTTGCGACAGCAGTTTGCTTCATTTTTTGAGACACGGTGTAGTTAGGGGGATATTCCATGTTTTTCGTTTTTATGTTGCTGGTTTTACAAACGTCCAGTGCTGCGCTGCCGCTGCAGAACTCGGTCCATTGTTCCGAAGTCGCTTTAAGCCGCCGTCGCGCGCGCCGGCATAGTCGCCACTCGCCGCTTTGAGCCACACGTACCGACCGTCCCGTCGTCCCATGCATCGCCGATTATTGAGTGTTGTGCGCGACACGTGAGCCATGATCTCTCTCCGGACAAAAATCCTCTCAACTAAATATCCCCCGACAACCACTATTTTCCATAGCGTGGTTTCTTTGTCGTACCGAAACGGATTTGAATGATGTTGGTTAATGTCCGGTTGCTTTTGTTAAGGTGATAGGCCTACCTGATCCTCCAGCTGGGTAATGGAGAGCCGCTTCGCGACCCGCTGCCGCAGTTGAGCCTTTTTGGAAAAGTCTGTTTACGGGCAGGCTGGAGCGTGATCGTTGAAGCGTATTGGATTACGGCGAGGTGTCCGTCGCTTATACAAGAGCGCCTGGGATCAGTCAGGTGGCAGCTTAGCGCCCACACACACACAGCCTATAGCAGTCACACGTGTGCACGCTAATTGCTCAGCAACAGCGACTGACTCAAGACCTGCTGCAAGACGACTTGATCAGCTGCAACCATAGGCCTACAGCCTGCACCAAGAACTAACCACGCGTCCGTTTTGTATAATTACATGTATGTAAGCCTACGATTAACTGCACTTGGTACGCATAGGCGGATTTTGGCATCACATTCGGCCGAAAAAGGCCCCTCAGGTCAGAGTAAGCTTATGTCTATCGCAGCGCGACATTTCTTGGTCTGTGGAGCCCGATCGGTGCGGCGTATCGCGAAATGTGAAATTTAGGACTTCATAGGGCCTACAGTTGTATATGACGCTGAATTCATGCCAAGTTTTTGTGCACTAATGACGGAAATTTTTTGCGAGAGGGCCCCCGCAGTTTTACCGAACCGGGCGTAATTTGGCTCTGGTGGTACGGGAGGACTGCAGGACACAAGAACCGCGTGCGCTAGCCTAATTAAAGTTCATTCTTATTCACCATAAAGTACAGGGTGGGCCAAAAAACCGGACCTGTTTGAGCGTTGATAACTCAGCGACGGTTAGTGGTAGAAAGA
>Ga0056128_1002036_pt1 | contig 23554 bp, 18 predicted proteins | sample WorMetLIZISLAND2_FD_71113 | JGI IMG/M metagenome (GOLD analysis project Ga0056128, IMG submission 71113) | Marine gutless worms symbiont microbial communities from Max Planck institute for Marine Microbiology, Germany - Olavius geniculatus... ... | reverse complement strand
CAATGTGTGTGTCTGAACTGTTATCACATTTGCAAAAAATCATTGAATTTTACCTATGCATTCAAATGTTACCAGCAAAAATGTAAGTTGGCTTCACTTTAGCTGGACCACCCTGTATATATAAGCCGATGTGAAAAGCTATACCAATAGTGCACGGAGGAAGCACTAAGCATTAGCAATCTCCTAAGCAATTATTATCGTTGTTGTCGTTAATCGCCAGACAGCGGCGCCGCAGCTACAGTATCAATCACAGCCATCATAATTATTCTTAACTCGTGCGAAGAAAATGCGTCATAATGGCATATCGATGTCGACGATAGCACAGATGACATGCTATATTTGATTAGAAAAACGTCGTTCCAGCACCGTCACGTTTCGAATTAACTAGTACCTAACCTAACACGCAGGGGACAGACGGGCAGACGGACGAACGAGCAAAAACCGTAATGCGGCCTATTAAAACGGTCGCGCAATAAAGCATACAAAAATCTGAACGAATGCTCATGAAACGCAGACTGTCTTGGTATATATTCAGTATAATTTCGACCAAAATTCACTCTTTAGGTCTAAATGTGTGTCGCAGAATGAAGCTGCAAAAAATTCACTAAAAGTCCCTGGATCTATTTTTTTGGATTTCATGATCGTTTAATGTCATCGATGTTGGTACTTATGGAAAGGTTGTTAGCACCCATAATGTCAGCATCAGTGAGGGACTAGTCCGAATTTAATGCAATGCGACACTATGGGTCTTCTATGTGAAAAAAATAGTCCAGCTTAGTTTCACCGTCGATTTATTTAGAAAATGTATCAAATATAGACAGAAACTGAACACAGCAGATCTTAACAGCGAATCGAGACAAATAAAATGACAACATGTCAGAAATATTAACAATTACCTCAGAAAAAAAACAAACAAAATGCGTACAACCTAAAATAACGAACTAAATTTCCAGATGAGTAAAGGTACCGTTATTGTTGAATCATCATGTCTGCACAGAAGTTAAAGTCAAAGTGGATACTAAAGAAATGGCTACAAGACGCAGTTTGTATTCAACGGACACGTCAATTAACTTACTGTGCACCCTCTCAATAATACTGGGCCACTAAAAATGCAAATGCAACGTTTGGTAACATTTTAAATAATGAGGCATAGCCAACTTAAATTTATGCACAGTCACGCCCCTTAATGACCCTACAGCACTTAAAGCTGGAATATGTGAAATGAATGCCAAACCAAAGCACAAAAACTGATTCAACGAATTGTGAAGTCCTCGAATTACGTTAACCGGCACAAGTTACAACTGAATCAGTGAGTGAAAATTATATCATGAGTTGCAAATGTCTAAACTCTTAGTCTTGAAGTATCCACAAAATTAATCTGCTGCAGCAGCATGCTTCAAGTAGTCAACTCAAACATAACAAACCCGTAGCCAGACTTTTTTTCCAAAGGGGGTGTTTAATACAACTTCCAGGCCACATAATGGCCCTACATTAATCCAGCTAAGAGGACTGGGAGAGCGCTATTTGCTCCCTCAGTAGGTCTAAAGCAAAGCCTCCGGCTGCAACCACATTTTATGCATTTGGAGCTCGAAAATCACCTTTGGTAGTGATAATGTTTGGTTATTTTATGCAATATGTTTCCTGGTTTCAGCTGATAAAGGGAGTTTAATGATCAATCAACCCCACCCCCCCCCCGGCTACAGGCCTCTAAAACTAAACGTTAACATTGCATTATCACTAATAACAGCAGCCAATCACGTCGCTCGCTTGGCACCGATTGTTGACAACAAATTCAGCAGTTGCAACATCACTAAAATGAGTCCAGAAAAAATGCCTCTCTACTCCATTGGTCCCTCCACCGTGAACACAACCCCAACATGCAAATATTCAGCACAGACCAATAGCACTTAGGCTAAAGCATATTAACTCTATCTATCAATTAAGACACCGTGTGTAAAATTATGGTGAAATGCATTTACTTAACGATAACATTTTTACGTTTTAATATCAACACACAGAATGCAAATACTGTGTAAGCATGCACCTGCAATTTAAAAGATGACAATCACCAGTGATCTCTTTGTAAAAATTAATACCTCAGTAAGGAATAAGCTAGCTATCATGAATTTACATAAACTCTGCAAATAGACAGTTGTAAATATGACCAAAAATCATGATCATCAGTCTCTATGTCTGGGGAGGGGGAGGGCAGAGGCAAAAGCATTTCTTCTTTACAGACAATATAATTAAAATGAACTCAGTCAAATGTATGATAGGCCTATTGGCACACTGTCACAACATGTCGTCGTAACTCAGTCACAAGCAATAACGAGTAAGTATCTCAAACCAGAAAAAAATTATCTTCACCATTAGTAATGATGAAAGAGCTTCATGCCAGTTAGCCATTATGAGAAAAAACAATAACGTGATTACAGCATACATCAGTACATACTCCACTTGGTTCGATTTGTTGTGGATCTGCTGTACAACAAGTCCATTACAGATCATAAGTCTACAGCGTAGAAACAACAAGTTGCACACAAAAACTGAAGGCAAACAACGAAGCCACAACATCTCAACAGAATTGTACAGCTTCTTGTGCAACAAGTGTACAACATATCGAAGTAATGGAGATTGGCCTTTAGTAGATGGTTGATTATGTCACACTAGACCCCTTAGCCAGCTAGCTGTGAATTTCACGGCGGCTTTGCATTTCTGCGGCTTAAGTCTCGGTTTAGCTGCGATTGTCTTAAGACCAAAATGCAGAAAGCAACATAATAATGACACTCTCTAAGTGCAAGCTATGGCCGAAACTGTAAAAATAATAGTTATTAATAATTGCAAAATTTTGACTAAGTGTACATCATCAATAAATCACTTATACTGCAAATATAACTTCTACTTTGTGTACTTCGCTTTGTGGTTTTTTAGTGTTCACACAGATCGATAGTAACAACTTTTTCTCAGCTAGCTGAGATTTACTTGGTGTTTAAGCCACAATTTTTTTCACAGCTTATTCGCAGCTAAGCCATGATTTTCGCAACAACGGCAGCTTAACTGGCGGACGGCTAAATCAGCAGCTTACGGGTCTACGTCACACGACGCACATGATGACCACAACATCAATGACATTAGCAGCTAACTCAGCAGTAGTTACCACTGAGAGCTGATGTACCATTTTTTTGAAAAACTGATAATGTAAATTCAGTTGGTATGAAGTCAGATGCAATGAACTGGGCTCAAGCAGCAGGAAAATGTGGACCGGCCCAGAAAGAAAACAAATGGGTTGAAAAGTGATGGACAGGACGAGCAAGGCCAAATACGTCAGGCTGAGTAAACAAAGTTCTGTGGGCCAAAGCTCCCTAATCGCTCTCATACTGGCAAAACGTTAAATATCAACAAAAAAATTACAAAAATAGACCACAATCTGTACAGTTATGCAGTGTCAAAACATCAAAGTGCTGCACTTCGAATGCATTAGAAAGTCACGGCGGCAGCTGCCATCGAGCCATGGCATTAGACCTGTGAAGTCTGCCTGGTGACTGGAGGGGCCCACATACTGTCAGCGGCAGGCGGCGGCAGAGGTGGTGGACAGTTGTAGTAATTGTCATTAGCAGAGCTGGCCGACTGTTCACGTGCAGCAGCACTAGCACTGGGTCCATTGGGAGCACCTGTCATGACGTCACCGGCGATGACGTCACTGAAGTACTCGGGATTTGAGACGACCTGAGTGGGTGATGACATGTCTATGTAGGCTGCACCGGCTCCATCCACGGCATCATCTACAGCAACCATTATATCACACGTTAAAAACTCAAGAGCATTTACAACTTTTCACGAGAACCACTCTCAGCACTATGGAGCGTCACCTGCCATATGGGATCACACAGTGTTACCTGCCACTTGACATAGCCTACTGGGCCCAAGTGACAAACCTATCAAGAGAGACGAGTTGACATGGATCACGAGTTGGTTTACCTGCCCGTAAACAAATATCCCTCTAAGTACTAACATTTGCTAGCAATCCTGAGCAAGTTTTTTTGATTTAGAATGTAGAATACCGAGTCCACTTACTATGAGTCCAAGTCTGAGTTGTGAAGGTTTAACTCGAGAGTCCTGTAAAATAAGAACTCGGGTCCGATTCAAGTACACTGCCGCACTCGAGTACTGTCGATCCTGAAAATGCTATGCTACGTACAAGCCTCAATTTTAATGCATTTGTGATTGATTGACCACCTGGCTCAGCGGCTGGGAAATCCAGATACATCGCTTGCTGAGGGACGTTCTGCTTTGGTACAAGGTAGTCGTCATCGGACGGCACAGCCGACTGACTGCGACGACCTCGTCCCCATGCATCAGTTGCTGCTGCTGGTGGGGGTGATGACAGGCTTGGCCTGGCACTTGAGTCATTCACCTAGCATCAGTCAATCAGAATCAATCAACAAATCAATCTATCGTAATCGTTACCGGTAATATTAAGTCTAAGTAAAAACTATGTAATACAAATAACATTAGTCTTATGAAATGCCATCTCCTTACCTTATCTTACCTTAACCTCCGGGGTGGATGCCACATGTTAAGGCAGAATCCAGCGCTCAGGCCACCAGGCAAGCCCACTGCACATCCCCATAAAGCCAGAGACTAAAGGAGCAGAGACCAATGTATGTCATGTAAGTCGGTATACTGCATACGGTAAAAGCCTAGATGGTTGAGTTTAGTGAGTGAGAGTGCATTCCATCTCACAAAAAGAAGGAAAGCTGTCTCTTCCAAAATGTCATCACAGTATGATACCAAATTATTTCAGTTATCAAGTCTGTCAGCGCTACAAGACACTTCTCATTAATGGCACTCTACATTTTATGTAATGCAATAGCATCGTACTTTATGACAAAAAAATGCAAATATTATACCAGAATCGAATCCCTCAGCGTACCTGCCAAATCACATCTAAATGTGTCAAACAATTTAAGCTGGGGGGTGCACGAAAGTGACAGACACAGACCACACTTAAAACGATTCTGCCAAATGATAAGCGATACTTACAACCCAGACGTCATCGTCGACGTCATCATCAGCTGCAGCACTGGCAGCCAGTGGTCTCCCAGCATAAAACCCTGCACCCGGCGATTGCATACTGTTGTTATTATGCCTCCTCTCATCATCACGATTGTCATTCTTGAGCATGGTTTGTTTGAATGGCTCGTCGGTGTATCGTTGGCTTGACCGACCAGATGACCGACGGAATGGCGACAACCAGCTACGACGAAGCCGCGACGACGAACGACGTTTTGTCTCCGGACCGCTGCTGGCAGCTCCGGCCACTGACGGCGCACGGTAAGGTGGCTACATAGCACAGCAACAATGGCACTGATGAAGTACCAGTGTGGCGGTAAAAAAGCATAGGTGATGGTGACGATGACGAATGCCTTCTAGGCAACTCCGCCAGTAGCACAGTGCAACTGCCCCCACCTATCTTCACTAAAAATAACAAAATCTCTACCTGACACACGCACTTTCAGGGTTCTTGTGTTCCCAAAAAACGTTTGTGGTGAGAGCTCTGCTCTGGACTCTGATGGAAAAGCTTTGGGCACTCTTTCTAAACCCTCTGGATGGTGGGGAGGTGGCTCCCCCCCAAAACGCCATTCCACTCTCAGCCTTTATCCTCAATGTTCGACCCTTTGACTCTCAGGTCTTGTATGAATCACCCTTCTCCCAACTCCAATTTCTGGCTATACATACGTCCCCCGCACCAGTGCCATTGCTGCTAGCTGTCACCGACGCTGCTATGTATGGTGGCTATATGTAGCACAGTAACATCATTAATAATACTAGTATAGCAACAACCTCTGCACAAATATTTTCCACACTACAAGGAAACAAATTTCCAATAATGACCTTAACACAAATCACTAGTTCCATAACACAAAAAGACACGTGGCTGGAGGTATGTGTGTAACAAATGAATAAAAAATCAGCCGATCGATCAAGAAATGAATGATCAATATAACAAGAGACAGGTGACACTGACGGCTGGTGGCTGATTGTCTGCAGCAGTGGCCGGCATGACGCCGTTGGTACGTGGCATGAGATATTCATCACCAGTCATGATGTGCTCAGGACCCGAGTCATTCGGCAGGCTGAATAATCTCACCATCTCATGATGGTCTGACATACCCACACTACTCGGTAGACGCTTCCTCTCGTCATCCTGACAGCAGCAATCAAATAAGTCAATTAAGCGAAGCATTATACAAATTGTTGCTGGCTCTGAGCTAACTGGTGACAATTAATTGGTCTTTCTGAAGTGCGGGAAATGTTACTATTCAATGGCATTCAATGGCTAGGTAAAAATAAACAAAGTGAAGTCAAAAAAATGGCAAAGGTGGTGTATAGCTCTTAATAGACAACCCCTCACAGAGCTACGGAGCGTCACCTGCCATATGGGATCACACACGTGTTACCTGCCACCCAACACAAATGAAAGCACCAAGCTTTAACCCCAGCCACAAAGGCCGGTACTCAATTTACCTACCATGGAGAGATGGAAGGCTGAGTTGACCTTGGTGTTGGTTATATACCAAGATGGTTTACCTATCCGCAGACAGTCACCCATCCAGGTAGTAACCACCAGATAGTGTCCTGACCAGGAACAGAACCCACGACCATTCGATCGTAAGTTTGCCACCCTACCATTACACCACCATCCCTTCCGAGCCACTGAAAGTATTGTCAAAATATAAAAATTCCGAACCAAATGCCGGACTAAAGCCATCAATGGGCAAGGTCGGGTGAAATTAATGCAGTCATTGTATTGCTACTGTCCAGGAACCTGCCAAAAAAACTCCACAGAATTTCTCAGAACTGAGAGAAAGAAGAACAAGTCATGATTCAATTTCTGCATGTACTTCAATGAAGAGAAATCTGCTGGGGTCCATTGCCATCTTCTCAAAATGCTCTGCAAGATCTTTGAATGATGGTCGACTGTCAGCATCCAACACCCAACCTGTGTCAGCACACACAGAAAGTCAGTAAGTAAGTAAATAGATTATTGAACATGAAAGACGTACATGCTTACAACAGTAGATAGCAGTACAAAAACATGAAAAATACAAGCCAATACAACAACAGCAAAACACGAATTCATAACAATAAGGCAATTACATGCAGTGTTTGAATTGCCAGGAGGCACGATTCAATCACGAACTCCGAAAGACAAAAAATTCAATCCTCCCCAACTAATTTTTCACAATTCAAACACTGATTACATGTACATGTACACTGAACACAATAGCAAACCTAAAGACTTGAAAGAAAAAATCCTATTCATGGCACAAAGGTGTAGGGTTTGAACTCTGCAGTCAGCATACAGATGATACACAAACTGCTGGTGACGTAATGACGCCATTATTATTATGAAGTCACGCCACTGCGGCATGGACACATCAAGCAAACTCATAATCTTCTCCGTTCACTATGTTCATTTAGCGGAGACAACAGCAGGATTCTAGAATTACCGTTACATCAGCGACTTACATTTGATCATGAGCATGAAGACATCGATGGTGCAGATTGGAGGCTGGGGCAAACGTTCGCCCTTTTCCAGCAGCGCTGGGATTTCCCTGGCTGGTATGTTGGTGTATGGAGTTTCACCATACATAAATAACTCCCACAGCATTACACCTGCAAAAGCCAGCCAGACAGCAATCAGCATGGTGTTTGCAATCCCGGATATCCCAAATCACAGGATCCCAGGCTGTTTACACCAATCCTAAATTCCGGGATTGGCGGCGTCCCAATCCCGGGATTTTGGGATTACAAAAATTCCTTAAAATTGCACCTTTTTGAGTATTAAATGAAACAACAATAAAATAATTAATAAAATCTTTTATGTGCATTCGAATCCTACTTTTTGCTGTGACACTCGTGGTCACTCCTTAGAGTTTGGATAGAGACACAGAGACACACACATGAAGACAGAAACAGAGAGATAAACGAACAAACAAGCCGGTAGGCAACATAGCTCGCGACTACTACTATTATATACAATAGCCGAGCTGCAGACAGGATACACAAACAGAGCGAGTTTGATACAGACACAGACATGCTGTCTTGACAATAAGGGTAGCTTATAGCAGTCGTGAGCCAACATACCATAGCTCCAGACGTCACTCTTGTGAGTGTAGCGTCTTTCATGAATACACTCCAACGCCAGCCACTTGATTGGCATCTACCACAATGACATATTACATCTACATGGTGTTTCATCGAAAAAGGCACCATTTCTTTCTGTCTTTTATAATTAACTCAAATGATGATCAATTTACACAAATTTTTCAACAGATGTAGCTGAAGAAATACTAACGCAAAATATTTTGACAAAAGACAGTTTAGCCCATGTTAAGGGCCAAAAGTTTACTGTGTATGCCCGATGTCACGTGACCTGTAGGTGAGGGGGTCAAAAATGACTACATATTTGGAATTCCCAATGCCACATTGCCTATTCACTATACAACTTCTATGGGGCTACAATGACGATTAAGCGCTGTTTATAGGTGAAAATTTTACACAGGAGCATTTGTGGACGAAAATTTGTCCATTTTTGCCCCAATTTTCGACTTTGGGGTATTTTTCAGAGGTTAAATATTTACTTTTAATTTTCTACCTCTAAAAAGGCACTTCCTTGTGTGAGACTGCGTTATTTGAGCCATCGCACGTAAAAATCCGCCAACCAATCTGACCTGTAGGTGTGTCAGTAAGAAAAATTATATGGAAATTAAAAAAATTTCCATTATATTTCACTCATTTGCTGGGAAGCCCAGTGGACAGATTTGCACAAAATTTTGCACAGCAAGTCGTCTCGAAGATGCAATCACCTGTTTCAAATTTTGCGTTGATCAGCTGAGGGGTTTCGGATCTGCGAGAAGTCGAATTTTGTCATTCTCCCTTTACTTAGCCGGTCGCCATTAACACAGGGCTGCACTACCGTGCACTTGTAACTAGCAAAGAATATTTTGCATTTTGTTAAAATATTCTGAATTAGTATTTCGTCAGCTACAGCTGATAAAAATTTGATATGAACTGCTCACCATTCGACTGAGTTATAAAAAAAAGAAAAATGAAACATTGTGAAACATACTGCATACCTCAGCGACATGTGTGTTATGTTTATCTGCTTCTAGACTACACAAATGATGTCTCTTCCAAAATCTGATGCTAGCTTTGGCACTTTTTACGATGCATATTGGCACAAAATTATAATGCTTGGTAACAAAAGAACAATGCATGTGTGTAATTTGTAAACTGTAAACAACTTAACTAGATTTGTTGGCTAGTTGCAGTGTGACTGAAATTTGAACCTGCAATCTGTTTATTGCAAGCCAATGCCCTAAGAACTACACCACCAAACCAAACTAAAGCTATCTGTACATAATGACTAAAAATGTTGCAACACGGAGAGATGCAGAAAAGCTATTGGTTCAGTTGTTGACGTTTCGGCAACTGCTGTCGTCTTCTTTGAAGCGTCAACAACCGAACACCGTAATAAATTTATAGAGCATATATTTACACAGTGGCACTATATTGCCTGTCCGCCATAATGTCTGCAATAGTATAACAGAATGCAGTGAAGGATGAGCAAACAAACAACAGTGTACGCTACACAATCGACCATTGGCAACCATGGAATATATAAGTGTACGTTAAACCAATATCTGGACAAGCTCCTTTCACACTCACTTATCTCGTTCAAAAAAGCACAACACACATTTATCGGTCACTTTTACAGGTTAGGAGTATTCAAAGAGAGAAATAATCATTATTGTAATGTGATCACCCTCTCTCCGACGGTGGAGAGCATTCCCTGCTTGTTGCTGCAGAGCTTGGCAAGACCAAAGTCCGTGATGCGAACATGCTCTGGTCTCTGGACTACAAAACACATTCGCAGTGCTCAGCATCACACTGCCAGCAGCAGCACCATCCATAGCAGACAATACAAAATCAGGCCAACCGCTCTCCATTGTGTTTTGGTAAATTTACATGGGTGGCCAGCATTGATGACTGTTTGCATTTCTGTCAGCCCGCCTTCAGCACGTATTCGTATAATTCAATGTGCATATATCAATTTGGCAAATCAATATTCTTCTTTTTCTACTTCTTCCAGCAGTGTGAATTTTTGAACAGCTGGATTTAAAAGGTTACAAACATTACACATACTGTCATTTTGAAAAGTTCTGGCTACTTATCACCAATGGCAGTTCCAGCCCGCAATACCTGGGGGGCACAGCCCCATGCCATGACGAGCGCGAGCCTATAACAGGGATCTGAAGGTGGAGCCCCCAGTGGGGTCCAGGGGCAGAGCCCTTGGTCAAGGGGTCAGGGGGACAAAGCTCTCCTGAACATAAAACACTTGTAGCTTTTGGACGTTCAATGGAAGCCTCAAATTTGTGCGCTTTTCTAAAATTTGCAAACATGCAAAAAATCACATATTTGTGTTACCTTTGCAAGAAATCATGGGTGGCTATGAAACTGGGAAGGCCTGGAGCAAAACTGGGGGCTATGCCCCCCCGGCCCGGCCTAAAACCGCCACTGCTTATCACATGCTTAACACATGGTTTATCGTAATTTGTACTGTAGGGCCTCTGTGTAATGGGACCCAAAAATTGGGCCTAATGCACCTCAAAGACTTATCTGGCCCTATCAAATGTGCAATAACTATATTGTCATTACTATGCTACAAAACATTAGTGCTGGAACAAATTTATATGTGAATTTAACACCAAACAGTTTTAACTCAAAAATATTTCCGAACAATTTCCAGACTCTTGAAAAATTCCTCAACTTTTCCCCAAAAGGTCTCAAATTAGTGGACATTTCCAAGTTTTCCAAACAGTAAGTCAGCAGTCACCTTAAAGATTCACCATTAACTGCTACAATGTACAATATGTTTGAGAAAACCCAGTAGCAGCAATTAAAACGTTTGTCTAGATAAGCTCTGTATGCTTCCAATAGCCTGAAACATTGACTGAGCTTATGACATCAAAGCTATTATAATTAAGTCTGTTTCCACAAGTAAAATAGTATTGCAATATCACAGAACCTGCAAACAGACGTGGACTTAAGATGGACAACATTGGAACAATAATGCTGCAAGTACAGCTAAACGATGGCAGAAGTATAAAAACAGTAGAAGTCAAATTCATCAGCATGGCAGACAGTTTTGACTCACCAAGTACGTTTCTGGCAGCAAGATCTCGGTGAATAATACCTCGACTCTCCAAGTGCTCCATTCCCTGAAACCATAAAGAACACATCAATCAAACAATTGCTTTTTTGCAGCCATCCTAATAGCCTGCAGTGTGAGCCTTGTCTATCTGTCTGTCTGTCCGCCTGTCTCATACGAGTTCCTTAACTCTAAAACTAAAAGACACAAAAAGCTTTGGTGTGAATATTCCCAAAATACTGCATTACTTCAAAATTCAAATCAGCCACCCATCTACCAAAGTTGCTAAATTATCATCTGATGGCTTTGTCTGCATGAGGAAAATATTATAAAACCAAAAATACCACTAACTTGCTTAACAATTAAAGAGAGCTTTTAACTCTTTCTAGATGTACTGACTTACAGCAGCGACTATATACTGTCCCAAGCAATCTGCATGCACTATTCCTACTAATACTATCATATACAACTACAAAAATTATTACTACTACCACTACAACTACACTGTGTCCCAATAAAGTGGCACACCAGTGGTACTTGATCGATAATTTTATCAATTTTCAATGGATTTTTACAATTTTTTCACTGGCAGAATCTCCGGATAATTTGCAATAAAACTGTCATTTGCAATCCCACCAAACCAAAAATGTGTTGCCAACATTACCTTGTGCAAAATATATGTTCGAAAATTGGAGGAATCAAAGCACAGCAACAGCAAACTAATTGTGCATGAAGTAAAGGAAATGTGGTTATGGTAAATGAGCTGGACTAATCCAGTAAAACCAGCTATACATTCATTATTTAGTGCACCAACTAGCACAAACTGGTGTCATGTGGATCCCTTTTTTCCACGGCGATCTTAGTTCGAAGCGTCTTAAGAGACGCCTGAAGCTAATTGCTAACTGAAACATATCTGCTCATAACTGTTGGTGATTAATGCTATTTTCTTTTCTTATAGTGACAGAATGCTGTTCACATTATCTACACTGAAAAGTTTGGAGAATGGCAATTGGTGCAAAATGTTGTAGCAAAAATGTTTTTTTTTGCACAGGAATGACGTTCAGTCAATCGCCATTGGTGACGAACCAATTGGACTATGCCAGTGCGATATTCATTGATCCTGCAGTTCTGATCGATGAAACTGAATTCAATTCTTTTACTGCAGTTGTTGTGTGCCATGCGCAAAATCTCTAATAGTCCATAACTCAGCAAAACTGGTTCAACACACACAAAACATGTTAGTTTACAGCATCCAGGTTTCACAAGATAGCGCAGCGACACGTTTTTGGCATGGTGGGATCACAAATAACAGTTTCATCGCAAATTTTTAAAGATTCTGCCAGTGAAAAAAATTGTGAAAATCCGTTGAGAAATAACAAAGTTATCGATCAAGTTTGGTGTACCGCTTTTCTGGGACACAGTGTACTTCTACCAACCTGTGCAATCTGCATGCACCAGTTAAGCAGAACTTGGCTGCCGACGTTTGTTCGTTCCTTGCGAATGTACTCGCGTAGGCAGCCGTGTGGCATCAGCTGAGTGATGATCATTATGCGCTCAGTCATACAGATGGCCAGGATGCGGACACAGTTCTTGTGATTCACCGACGCCATGATTCTTGCTTCTTCCAACAGCTCGTTGTTCTGCGCCGGCTTAATGTCTCCATTCAGCACTTTGATAGCGACTGGGATCTTCACGTTTTCCTTCTCTGGCACCCAGTAACCCTGTCACAGACAGAAAAACACTACAACTATACAACTACAACAACAACAACAACAACAACAACCATTACTACTACTACAACTACCACAAGCACAATCAGAACCATTAGCACTGCTATAATATCTCCGTTGTCAGTCCCTCCACCTCTGGCACACAGCTAAACAAACAGTTGTTGCTGAGGTTGTGATTTTTCATACTTGGTGGTAAAGATCCGGAGCTGGCTTGCTATTTCGAAGGTCCGCTATTCCGAAAGTCCATTGTGCAGATAGATATGCATCACAGTGCTAACGTTTGGGTTAAGATTAGGGTTAGGGTTAAGGTTAAAGTTAGGGTTAGGATTAGGTTTAGAGTTAGGGTTAGAGGTAGGGTCAGCCTTAGCATTAGCCTTAGGGTTAATGGGAATAGCAGACTTTCGGAATAGCGGACCTTCAGAATAGTGGACCTTCAAAACAGCGAACCCGAATCAAAGATCCTAGGTGTTAAAACATATAACTAAAAGCAAACACTGAAATGCTTAAGTGATTCTGAATCTTTGTCAAAGTCAAATACAAAAACTCTGCTAGATAAGCACACAGTCAAAGCGCTGCATAATGACTGTCAATATATGAGATAAGAATGAAGTCGCATCCATATAACCACTAGGGTGCATGTTGACCAGAGACAAATTAATATAATTTTTTTAAACTTTTACCTGGTATGCCCAAAAAACTGAAAGCAAATGTTAAAATCAAAGTCTGGAGTGACTAGAGATCTGTTTTTTTGCTATAATCAACAAATACTTAGCTGATCGAGATTGACTTATAGCGCTGCACAGCGGCGTTGTGGTGGCAGCAGGTAGTGGCCCTCCCACCCTACATTTTAGCCTGTTAGAAAACCTTCTTGTCAAGACTAACGTATTTATTTAGTTACTTGAAATTACTAGGCAAAATCATTCTAGTGCAAGCAATTTTTTGGAAGCGATTCTGTCGTCTGTCTGCATCACCTGCTTTAAGTGTTGGACAGATTTACAAGTCATTTGGCAGGTGCATTTGTGGGGTTCAATGACATATTGTGTTAGATGAAGAATTTGGGGATCCTGATTCCCAGCAAAAAGAGAGATTTGGAAGTTGAACCTCCCAGCCAAAACTTTCACAGTTTGCCTACTTATGATTCACTAGGAGACAGCACCAATCAGTGATTTGTAATCTGTGGGACAATAAAACAGAGTGAAACATACACGGTAGACAGTGCCAAAGGCGCCAGCACCAAGCATGCTACCCTGACGTATCTCGGACTCTTTAGTTATACGCAATACGGCACGGTCTGGCTCAATGCCCGTTGTATTCAACGGCTGCAGCTGTACGCACACATCAGTACACTCAATGATCTTACCGTTTCAACAGACATTTTACAGTTAAAAATAAATTCGATGAAATCAGCAGGATTTTGGCTCTTGTTCTACAAACCATGTAGGTGCAAGCTTGCTGAAACTAGAAATGTGGAACTACGCTATGTACACTGTACACAGCATACAGTACAAAGACTACAGACTGCACTCCTGCTTCCATTTGGTGACAGTCGGCAGGGTCCCAAACTGAGACATGGTACCTTTGTGGTCTTAGCCTATGAGGCAGCACTGGCTGTCCTGGAACATGGAACACATCTCACTGACACATCTCACCAACGGGCTGTAGTGTGTGAACCACTTGCCAAGAGTTGTTATCTGACATCGAATTTGCAATCAATGGGTCAGACATGCTAACTATTAGACTACTGAGCCACACCAATGCATGGCATTCTTCTCATTAAGTGTCTTGCACATTAGCACATTAACAGTAAAATAGTACAAAGTCAGCTGAACTAGCTTCGATCAATAATCAGCCAATACTAATTGTGCAAACAAACTACAGTCAACACTGATTATTTGCTAATAATCTATGTATTTCTGCATATCTGCACAGTTGGTGCAAGTACATTAAGAACTAACCTCGGTTGCACCGATGATCTGCGCAACTGTTTCTATTGTTTTCTTCTCATCCATTGCTTTCTTGCGGCACTCATAGACAACGATGACGACGATTGCACTGATGATTAGCAGAGAGCCGATCACCGCTCCAACTATTATGCCAATCTGAGCTCGCCTGTACTCACAACACAGTCACATTACATTACAACTCAGCCTATCCATACCTCAGCGTGGATGACCGTGCTGACTATTATGCTGCTCTAAGTTCACCTGTTAACAAAGACTAAAAAATTAAGATAAAGGTCCAGTATTTGCTATAGTGCTGTCTATATGAATTAATCAGGCTCGTGATCAGAAGCATTTTACAATCTCAGAACTGGCAGTTGACTGGTATGAGCTAATGATACTGTGTGCATGATGGAGCTATCTATTGCCCACATCAGTGAACAACTAGACCTGAGGTCTGCAGCTAGCATTTGACATACCACCGTTCCAATCAGCAACACCAGGCCCTTACCCCACACCCCATGAGCTACTACCAGTACTCATATCAAATCCTGATGAGAGTAGGAGGCTGAGTTGACCTGAGCACGCAGTAGGTTAGCAACTGAGTAAACATACAAATCTCACAATACGCTACTTGCAGTGTAAGCCGGTGCCTGGCTAAAGAAACAGAGACCGGCACTGCACTCTGGACCATATGATCCACAAGAAACATAGTTATTGCAATTTATTCTTTCGATAGAAACACTTGTAAGTTTTACCTAAAGTGACTTACAAGTCACTCACACATTTACTAATGGCCAGAAAGACTCTGCATTGACAACGTACCCAATCGCATTGTAATCAGTTTCAACACATAGAGTTATCTTCTCTCCATTCCCAATCTCCTTCGTATACTTGTACTGTGCATAGTCCGGACAGCTGTCTGTGCAGTTAAACTGAGCACAAAACATACAGAACAGGTCAAGGGGCAGAATTACCAACTGATCAATAAATCCAGCTAACAATTAATTAATCGATCTGACCCCAATCCTAATCCTAATCCTAATCCCAGTTTGGTCGGTCAGAAAATAAGTCAGTCAGTCAAGCAGTCATACTGTTTCACAGCTAATCATTGCATCGGCAATGAAACTAGACATAAGCTACAAAATGCTTTGTAAGATGCCCCCCTTCCAAAAAATGACACAAATGTATACATCTTAGTTCACTACAAAATTCAACAAAAATGAACTTGAGTAAGTAAAACAGCGATTAAAGAAAAGGTGCAAACAGTACTCCTGCCAAATGGCATATCATTCCACCTAGCAACTTTACCAGCTGGAATGAAAGTGACAGACAGACAGATGGACAAAAGACCATACTGCACTACATCTGTAACAACAGATGGCCGCCTAAAAATAAATATGGGGCCAAAAACGAAAAGCCTACGAACTAAGTCTGTCATGTTAAGCTGTAAAATGACTATGCTCAGGGCTCAGAAGACATTGACGTTGACACATTAGTGCATTTCTGTTACTTTTATAGCACGCACTACGAATGCTACCAAATTAATGACTTAATCATTCGGAATTTTAACAGTTAGACCTGTAGACATTTTCTCAGTAAGTACATTGTTTAAGTGTCACTAACTGCCAAAGACTTGTTGTAGCCTGTTTCTTCGTCGTTTTCACCGATTCCCAGATCTTCATAGATGGCAAAGTTCTTGCATTTGACACACTGTGACTCGGTGGGCCCCCGACACTGGTCACAAAGTGGGTGGCATGGGTGGCAGGTGGTAGGGTTGGTCGTGTTTGGTATGAAGTAGTTCTTGCCACACTCCGACACACACTTATCATCCTGTCGAAGGTACTTGCAAGACGTGCAGAACGACAGACCCACACCATTACATGTCTCACACTGCGGGTGACACGGCATACATCCCTGAAACACAGAGACAAATAATAGAAAGTTAAAGGGTTCAACTCCCAGTCTGGTCACTATCCACTGGTCACTATGTGAATCGGTAACTCTCTGTAGACAGGTAACATAAAAAACACATAAAAACAGGTAAACCATCGCAGTATATAACCAAAAACCAAATTCATCTCACCAATCCATCCCTCAGGAGCAGGTAAATTTTGCACCAACTTGCTTGGCTGGGGTTCAAGTAGAATGCATTTACCTGTGTTGGGTGGCAACTTGGCAAGCAACACTGTGATCCTATATGGCAGGTGACACTCTGTAGCTCTGCGACGAGTTTCCCAGAAACAGCTATATACACAAAATTGGTCCCAATGTTTTGCAAGGTATAAGTAACCGCTGTGAACTGTTGATTCAAAAATTTGAAAGTCAGCCTTAAGGTTAAGACTGTGCACTTGGCTGGCATTTTCAATAACACATGTTTCCACTATACTAATAATTCTGGAAGGAGAAAGCTTTAAGCTGCGCCAGGTTACAGGTCTTATGGTTTACGTTTTTGCTGGCGTGGCTTACGAATTTTGTGACAGCTTATGGCTTAGCACGTTCCATGGCAGATTACAATGGCTTACGATGGCGACTTGGGAGACTACCCCTAAAGGCCAAAATATGGTCTTGCGAAAAAGTCGACTTGGATGGGTATTAAAGGTCTGTGTTATTAGTGGACCAAAGTTCACCCAACTTTTTTGCCATATGTGAGAGTTATCATGGTTGATTAAATAGTTTTCTGATTCTGGATATCTATTCTGCAGATATTCGCGGTCAAAGTCCGAGGTTGTCTATGGTCAACAAACCCTATCACAGCTCTGCGACCATCTCCGATTCGAAGACCCACAGTGAGTGCAGCACTCACTCACACACTTACCAGGCCACCTTACAAACTTGTATTCTTCATTACTAACTTACCAATCTCAAACTTAAGAGATGCAGCTAAATGAATAAACCATCGCCAACCTTTTTCCCAGCCATTGGTCCATACTCATCAGGCAGTAGTTTCTTGAAGTATCCAGAGGAGTTGCACCTCGCATCAGCACTCAGACACATGGTAACCTGATCCTGCCGATCAAAGACGGCCAAATTACAAGCATCACACGCTCCAAGACCCACAGTGTTGAGTGGACCGGTGCATCCGTTGTCCTGACAGTTCCAATGGCAGTTCTCGCAGATGCTGCTGTCATTTGGGTATTTTTTCACTGGGCATTCGGCCAAACAGTTATGACCATTCTTGACGTGCTTGCAACGTATGCAGTCTGAAGCCGTCTGATAACATACACACACGCAGACAGACAATGTCCTTTTGTTTCGCCTAATCCCATTTTGGCTAAGCCTAACCTCTTTTGCCTGTGGTTACAGTTAAACTTAGGGTTAGCATTAAAATTAGGGTTGGAGTTAGTTTTAGGGTTAGGTTTGGAATTAGGCGAAATGCGGGAACTCCAGACAGAGAGAATCAGGGTTGACAACGACCATTTTTAAAGCCCAACTCGATAGGTTTAATTATGTTTATTTGGGGTTTATTGGGTTTTAGGTTTTTTAGAAAAAGAGCAGAAGTTAAACCATAGCTGAAAAGTTTGTTCGTGATTTAATCTGAGTTTTAGTACCTCCCTGGATCCTGGTGCACAGAATATACACAAGTTTGCAACTTTATAGCTTGAGATGTTTCAGAAACTCAACCGTAATACAAAAAAATATTAGCGGAACAAGAAAGTTAACTGGATTAACTTTGGGTGGGTTTCTCAGTTGGTTTTTAAAAATTTTTTACTTTTTTGTGCATCTGCCCAGATTTCTCAGTCCAACAATAGTCAGTCAAACAGTCAAGAGTTGAGAATTCAGGACACAAACTTAAGAACCCAGCCGGTTGTATTGTAAAACACCCCAGAAATGCAACCCAAACTTAACCCACTCTTTTTTTGTTTCACTGCTAATAAAATGTTTCACTATAGGCCCCTGTAGTTGTCAGAATTTTAAATCCTCGAATCTACATGCAAATTTCTGGATATCTATTTTATGTGTGTCACTGGCAGATCCAGAAGCTGAAAAGTGGGGTGGATGGCTAGCACAGTAGCATGAGATTATAATGTCTAAAGGCATAGCCACCAACAGAGATCCTGGTCAGCACTTCTTTAACAAAAAATTTAAGCTAATGCTCACGAGATGCGCGAAAGCCTATAGCAGTTCCTGTTCGAAAACTGTAAGTCTATCTCCAGCCATTTCGTTGCAATTCATTCTTGAAGTGTGCAGTGTGCATTGCAGCCGAAAATAGCAAAAATCAATAGAACCCCTTATTTTGGAAGTTCAGGGTCTTTCATAGTCATCGATGTTGATATGATTAAAAAGCTCATCATGAGTGCTTGCTGTGACAGGCAGCAGCCAAGGTGATCTGCAACCGTTTTCACACAAGACTGGTAAACAACGGCAAAGTAACAAATTTTACGGGGGTACCACTCTTTGATGCCCTTGTACGCAGGTTTCCTCAAACCTAGAAAATCGAGACTTGGACTGTCGAAATCTACGTTCAATGCTGAAAATTTCGTATGCAGCTTATCCTTGTCTATTGATCTCAGCGCAATTCGCTCTTGAAATGTCTCTCGCAGCCCAAAATTGCCAAAAAAATGCATAAAAGCCTTATTTTGGGGTACAAGGTTATTCAAAATCATTGATTTCAGTGCCAATTGAGAGCCAATGTACCACTTCCTATTAGTGATTAATAGCAACCTAGGCCCTATCTGGCACATTTTCTGAGATATGGTGACTTACCGGCTGAAAATCGCAACTTTTCCCTACCCCCCTCTCATTTAGTGCCCTCGTTTGGGGTGACTCCCTTCGAATTTATGGAAAAGCTTTACGGTTCCTGAAACTCGAGTCTTCCAGGCAGCCGACAGTGAAGATTTGGTGATCCTAGCTTGCACCGTTTTTGACTGATCCACCCATGTGACAGACGGACGTACAGACAGACAGACAGACAGACAGACAGAATTGCGATGGCTAAGATGCGCTGAATGCAGTAGCTGCTTTTGCGCGTAAAAATGATTTTGTCCCCTTTGTATCTCATCGGCCTCCACTTGGCACAGTTGTTTCCCCGATCAAGCTAATATCATCGAAAACGTTTTGCAGTGTCTCAACAGTAGTTTTAATATTCCCAATTGTTGCTTTGTGCACACTTTTTGTGTGCTGCATATATGGTAAGTACTGCTACCAAAACACCTGCTACCATTGCCACTACTATTACTACTACTACTACCACTACTCAATCATACACTATTACTATTACTACAACTAACACTAGTACCACTACCAACACGACTACTACACACCGCATTGGTGCAACCGTCACACTCGGGATCACAATGCGAGCAGGTGTTGACGCTGTCCTGGTAAATGTTTGGCAGAGCAGAGCACGAGGACACGCATCGACCGCCAGCCAGAGTGAAGTTAGCACAGCTCAGACACTGGGTGTCAGCCGGCCCCCAGCAGCCATTGCGGGAACACTCTCGCGAACACACCGCATTGTCTTGCACTAGCACAGACAGAGAGAGACAAAGACATGAGACACAGATACGGACAGACAGAAAAACAAAAAAAAACATACCGGTACAGAGAACATGGTCAAAACACCTGGGCAGATACCCCAAGAAACCTCCTGATTTTATTGGGTAAACCCACCTAAAAACCTGCTGAAAACCCACTCCCTAAACCATTCAATGTTATTCAGATTTTAGTTTCTTGTTCCATTAATAACAAATTATTTTATTACGGTAACTTTTTCAAACATCTACACCTACAAATCCATAAAATTTGGGATGTTCTGTGCTCTGCGGAGCAAGCAAAAGTACAGCTGAGTCAACCAACAAACTTTTGAGCTAACATTTAGTTGGGCCTTTTCTAAAAAACCGAAAACAAGCAAAAGCAGTAAAACCCAAAAATCCCAACCCTAACCATGACAGAGAGACATAAGACATACAAACAGGCAAACACACATCTCGCTGTCAGAACAGACACAGATACAGAGAGACAGAGAGAGAGGTGGACATATGCATGCAAAGTGACATTTAGTAGAAGTATGCATACCATAGACATCAGAAAAATAACATCACAGATGGATGGACTGGGAATAAATAGAGGTCTCAAAGAATCGTTTGCTCGACATCTGCTCGATGTTTGCTTCATCATATAGGCTCAAATGTAGGCCTAGGTTTAGCCCACAGGTTGTAATTGCAAAGCCTATATAACACGTGAAGTGTTATATAGGCCTTCCACTTACAACCCGCCCGCCCTCCTAATTAGCATGCTAATTACCATAGCTCATCAAGCTAGCTGGATGTTTGCTCGATCTGATAAACGAGGTATTAGTGACAATGGTGAAAACAATACTGCCATCCGTACTATGGACAGTAAAACATAACAATGCTTTAAAAATACAAAAAAAAACAAAAACCAAAAAAGAGACAATTACCACATTCGGTATGATTGCGGTTGAGGCCAACGGAAAATTGACTTCGTGAAGTGATCAGGCCCGTCCAGTTCACACTGTCAGCGTAACACAGTTGAGCATTGCTTCTCACAATGACGTGTCCCGAGCGGATCTCTTTTAGGGAATCCAGCTCCAGTGACTTTAGCGATGTCCCAAATATCTCCACCGCTGCATCACGCCTAACATCACAGGAATCAATCAATCCATATTACTATTCACTCCCACCCTACACGGGGCAGGAGGCTGAGTTGCCTAAGCAGAGACCGGATTTCAGCAGCTAAAACTCAAAATACGAAATCAATAGTCTAGATTTTTTATCACTCGGTTCTAAATGAAAATATCCTGCACATGTGATACAGAAGTATTTTTCACAGTCCTCAGTTACTGTTTACCTTCAAGTTGCTGAATAAGCAATATTCAAGAAGCAGAAAGCAAAACTTGTGAATTGTTATGACATTCACTGTTTATGGTCTAAATTTGTCATTCAAAATTTGTCGTTCATGTATGAGGGGCATTCACTAATTCACTAATCACTAATGAGAACTGATGTACTGACTTTAAAAGAGTTCAATTTCTATATATCAGCAAAACGTAAATCCTCCATAAACACGAGTTTGTTGTGGTTGTGACGTCACTTTAATTTCTGAATTTAAGCAGGGGGCATGAATATGACAGACAGACGACAGACAGACAGACAGACAGACCATGCTATAGAGAAATGTGTAGGAATAGGTGGAATTGATTGTGGTGCAAGAAGCGATTTCACCTACAAATCAGAGGTAAATAACTACTTTGTCTTGCGGCGTCCCAGTATGAAGCGGAGGTTGCGTAGATATCGCAGCGAGATGAACTTGGAATCATGCAGATGGATCTGTACATAGTCAGTCACCTCGCGGACTGTCTCAAGTGCTTGGAACTCACTCACTTCCATGGGTCTGGCGGATCTGTTGTGACTGACACACGCAAGCTAACTCCTTTCAATAACGAGAGGGTGCCAGATGTCCATAAAAAAGTTGAAAAAAGACTTGTTGAGCAAATGGCATTTACTCCAACACTGAGACAACGATGCACACATACCTCGCCAGTATCTTACATGTGAAAATTACCTTAGCTACAATAAATCATGATCAATTTAGTAATCTTGGCCATGCCTTGCACCATTTCTGAGATACGGTGACTTACTGCTTGAAACTTGCCCAATTTTCTCCAACCCCATTAATTTAGCAGTTGTTCGGGGTAACCACTTCCTAATTTCTGGAAACCATTAAAAATCCTGATACTAAAGCTACAAGTGTATAAAAGTAAATTTAGTGCAAACAATGATGTGACTGCTGTGAAAAAAGTGAAACATAACGTTAACCATATGACATAACCTACCCCGTTAGTGAGCTCTGCAATATTCTGATGGATCCGTTAATGACAGCGCAATCCTTGAACCTGTGTATGTTCTCGAATGTGATGTACTCCGGATCAATGTTCCCTTGACATTCTGTACAGCACATCAGTTACTTAATACTACTACTACTACTATTACTACTACTAAAGTATTTCAAGATGGGGCATTCAAGAGGTGGATATGATAGCTGCATCCAAAGGAAGAAATTCGATCGGCACAAGGTTGCAAAGTTTGTTGACACCCTCCCCCTTCCATCCCACCATTGGTAGGCCAGTCTGTAGGCCAGTCAAGGCCTGCAGGTCTTGGAGGGCAGGCTACTACTAAAACAACAACAACTACTACTACTACTACTACTACTACTAATGGCTCCCTGTATAATGGTGCACTCTGAATAATCACCACCACAGCAGTAATATCACACGAGATGGAGTAACAAGCCAATGAATCAAGATAGGCAGACAGCTAACCTAACATAAACTGCTACTGATAAAACAACGTAACTTATGTACTGTATTGCTCACTAAAAGAAAACCTTTTGGTCAAAGTTAAAGTGACGTTTTTATTCAAACTCATGCAGTGACATCTCTAGTGCATATATGACAAGTGAGTGAGTGAGTGAGTGAGTAAGGTTTAACGTCCCACTTGACACACTACAGGTCATTTTGGACACAGTGGCGTAGCCAGGATCTAGCTGTAGTAGGGGCACTTGAAAGGTGGGGTGTGGGGAGGGACGTATCCCCATGGGAAAAGAGGGCTGCCCCCTCCCCCAAAAAGTTTCGTTTTCTCTGCGTGAAAATGACGTGTTCTGGTGCATTTTGGCACTATTTTGAGTAACTGAGTAAGCTCCTA
>Ga0056128_1002035_pt1 | contig 23554 bp, 13 predicted proteins | sample WorMetLIZISLAND2_FD_71113 | JGI IMG/M metagenome (GOLD analysis project Ga0056128, IMG submission 71113) | Marine gutless worms symbiont microbial communities from Max Planck institute for Marine Microbiology, Germany - Olavius geniculatus... ... | reverse complement strand
TGCCCCATGTTGCTTAGTGCTGATACGATGAACATTTTTCATTAGTGAATCAGATAATGTTCACCATTGAAGCAAGGTAGCAGCTGACAGCACCAGTTGAGACAAGCAAGCTTGTACTCATGATGACACATTATGACGTCAGTGTTGCGTCATGACTAGCAAAGAATATTTAACTAACAGCCACATTTTGTCCAAATATTTTGATTTAGTATTTTCAGCTGTATCTGGTAGAAATTTCAAGTTATTTGATCACCATTTGACTGAGTTATGAAAGAAAGAAAAAGGGTGCCTTTTTATGAAACACCGTGTAGATGCTATGACTCGTGTGACTGTCGTGTCAGCTGATGAAGCTGAGCGGTAGTTGACTCACACGGCAACCGTAACGAGTCGCTGGCTTCGCGTGCAAACGATGCTAATCGTTTATGCATGCGACAGATGTCCAATTCGTCGTTTAGGCATACATATGCAAATTTAAGGGGGCAAGGCAGCCATGCCCATCCCCAAGATAGCAAAAGTCGCCATTTGTTTTGTTTTGTTAATGCGAAGCATTGTAAATTTGTGCAGCAAAAACCAACAAAATTTATACCTGTTACGTGAATTTTCACAGTTATTTTCATGACCAAAAAGCTTTTGCCGCCGAGGGGCTCTGCTCCAGACAGGCTACCGCTCCAAGAAGCCCACCTTTGCTTTCAGCCTTCAGCCTCGATGTTTGGCCGTTCGGGCCTCACTTTGCCCTTCCCGACTCCAATTTCTGGCTATGCTTACGTAAAAGCAAGTAATTATAAACAATAAATAACGCGCTTTATCGCATACGAGTCATCTGCATGGCAGTCCATACATTGTGAAAGTATTTTTTCTATTGTTTTCAATCATAGGAAAAGCAAAATTTATCATCCACGAAAATACGTTATTTCGAGATTTAAACACCAACATCACACCCCTCGCCCTCAATTGTTACTCCTGGATCCGTCTATGGTCGCAGCCTGAGAGCACTGGGCAAAACTCTTAATGCTTGACCGACTTCGTGCATGTGCTAGCCTGTGCCATTAATTGCCCATATTTGTTTTACATACTCCCTGACGTAAAGCTCGAACAGAAAGCAGGAAAAAATTTCTTGAGGGCCACTTTGTGATTTTTAGACGTTGTAATTTATTGATTCACTAAAAAGCACACTCTTTTTTCTTTCATAACTCAGTCAAATAACAATAAATTCGCACGCAATTTTAGCAGCTGTAACTGACAAAGTACTAATTAAGCACAATAATTTGACTTAGTTTATAGTCTAGTTGTCGATCTCGTTTCCGTATAGGTCTATAGGCTTGGTATAGCGACGCCTATATACTTGATATTTTGATCGCGTTCACGTGAGTCTCGACCTAAGCCTACTCAACACAACCTAGCCGCTGTAAAGTCCTATAACGTGTCGTTTTTCGCTGGTGACTTTATTTGGCACGGTATAAGTTATTATAACAGAGATTAAGTAGCAGTATGCTTAGTGGAAGGTTCCACGGCGACTCCATAAACTCTGCGTGACCTAGCTATAAAGTGAAGGTTTGTAAATCCGACGTCTTTGCATATTTAGTGAGGCCGCGCGTCACTGTGGCAGTATGCCGCCGAACCGATGTGGGATCCGGTTGATTTTACTATTGCGTTTTATAGATCTCGGCGGTGGCATAATGGTCGAGTCAGATCGACTTGCTCGTAGTTCGTTGATGCGTGGAAACAAGCGGAAAGCCGCGCGGTGTCGTAAGCCGTTCGACGAGGTGAGACGAAATGGTTGCTAGGGTGGCGATAACAACGTGCGTTGACAAGGTGCAAACACATAAAATGATGCAAATGGGAGGGTTGATATAAGGCAAACTAAATATTGTTATCACAGCGTGGGACGGCATTGCCTGACAGTGTTGAAAGGACGACAATCAAGATCAAGCGGAACGCCAGATTTAGGGCACCCGTAGTAATCGACTTAAAATTTGAGCCTGGAGATTATGTCCTTGCTATGAGCTTAGCTTACAAGTCACAAATTGCAAAAATCGGCTCTAGGAAGCTGGTTATGTGAATACGTTGGTATTTTTCAGTTCAAATACTTGCTGGGTTTTATTTGAAACATATATGAATAAATAAATATGTAAAAAGCAGACCATTTCGATGCCAACAACACATTTCTCGGACCTTTAAGGTTCTACATGTAATGATTTGTGTAGTTTGGCAAGCGTTATTCTGTGGTGTCCGGCTGAAAACTGAAAACTAGTCTGTATATCATTGCAAACGTCAGCATCTCTGTATTTTCTGACGTTGGGATGTAAATATTTATTATTATTACTACATGTATTATAACAAGTCTTCCTCTAGTCCAGCCATCAGACAAGGGTATCCGAGTGTTGGAATCTCGGCAGCGGATGGCGAAGCCTTTGCGTCCCTACTGCACGGTAGTGATCGTCATTCCGGTCTTGGTTGCCAATTTACTGCGCCGCGCGCTCCTTGCTGTCGTTAATCTCTGGTTGTAGTCGAGTGCGATCTGGTCGATGTCAGCAGAGCCCGCCCGAGCAGCTCTTTCGATTCTCGGACAACGCGCCGATAATGGGCCAAGCAGTCGCAGCATGCTGTTAAGACTCGCTCACAACTCCGTGCGATCCGATAACGACCAGTGTTCGCGGATTCGTGATCGCGTGTTAAGCCATTACCTGTAAAAAAACCTTATCCGTAAAAAATATGGTCAAAGTTAAGGTTATGTTAAAGGTAAGGATTAATTGTTATAGGTTAGGGCTTTTACAGATAGGCCCTAAGAGCTCTATAATTTCTACAGATAAAAGCTAAGGGCCTTACAATCGTACGTTTGGTAAGGGAAGCCTATAGTACACTGTAGTCCATGCACGACATTACTCGCAAGAGGATATGTGCATTATTGGAAAAGAAGAAGAAGAAGACACGATGCGAATTAAAGGGATAAGCATATTAAAACCAAACCAAGTATCTCATATCCGTGAATATGTTAATGTTTTACGCGCAAAAGCAGCTACTGTTTTCAGCGCGTCTTAGCCATCGCAATTCTGTCTGTCCGTCCGTCCGTCTGTCTGTCACACGGGTGGATCGGTCAAAAACGGTGCAAGCTAGAATCACCAAATCTTCACCATCGGCTGCACGGAACTGTCATGCTTTTTCATAAATTCGAAAGGAGTCACCCCGAACGAGGGCGCTAAATGAGAGGGGGGTGGGCAAAATTTGCGATTTTTGGCCAATAAGTCGCTGTATCTCAGTAACGCTGCGAGACAGGGCCTAGGTTACTATTAATCACTAATAAGAAGTCGTACACTGGCTCTGGATTGGCGCCAAATTCAATGACCTTAAATGACCTTGAACGCCAAAATAGGGGGTTTTATGGATTTTTGGCGATTTTGGGCTGCTACGCGTCTATATCATTCACAAGGTGGCGCCACGGAACAACCGCTATGGGATCCAGATAGAGAATTTGGTATTTGTATATTAACTTAGCGTGAACACCCTAATTTTCAGTTAAACTACTGAACCGGAACTGTTATAGGCTTTCGCGCGTCTCGTGAGCATTAGCTCAAATTTCTTGTTTATGTTTGACAGACATGCGCAAATTCAACGTACCGCGCGGCGCAAGTTCTGATTGAGATTATCCCGTTTAGGTGGTTTCGTATAGCGTAAGGGTTAAGAATAAGATGTTGGACTCGGGCATATGACGACATGTGTTCAACGTACAGTCTGGTCGCTATGAAGTGGTTACTACTAGTATGGGTAACTGCGGACAAGTAAATAATCTTTGTATAGAAAATAACCAGCGAAACAAACCGATAACCAAGTTCAACTCAGCCTTCCATCCCTCAGAGGTAAGTAAATCAAGTATCAGTCTCTTTGGCTTGGATCAAGGCCAGGCGCATTCAGTCGTGTTTTGTGGCAGTCTAGCAACACAGTATTTAAACATTAAATGCCATTAAATTTTGTTGAATTAAGATGCCGGGCAGTATTATCAACAAACTCAAATGCTGTTATAATATTAGCTGAAAAACCATAACGGTGTACTATCTTTAAGAATGCATCTCCATCCCTGGTGCAAGAAAAAGACGCATTAACGCCTTGGAGTCGGTTGTCGTAGTCTTATCGTAGATGTAATCATGGCTTTAGCTGCAGTCGTTGACTACAGTTTACCAGCCGGCTTATTAACGAGTCTGTATAAGGGCGGTAGTCACTAAAACCGCATTTGCGGAGCGGGACCCTTTTACGTTTTACAGGCTTCCCGCTTTATCTCCGTGCGCCGTTTACCCAAGCTTTATGCGTTCGCCTCAATTTGTTTCTCTGCATGGACACTTTGCTGCAATTAATCTTTTGTCGGCCACTTACCACGCCTCAGCCACTTTCGGTTTGTTGCTTTATGCTTAAGCTGCTTAAGACGATGACGATACGTTTGCAATGTAACCGTCAACCAGGCTCGTCGAGAGGGTGGGGTGGGGGGTAAGCTACCCCGGACCCCGCGACGTTTGGGGGCCCCGCCGTCACTCAGAAATGTAAAATACACTAGAATGCACCATGTTGAAAATTTTTTTTTAGTTTTCTCCCCAGAGGGGCCTCGCGAAAATGTTTGGGGGTACCAGAATGTTTCTCCGGGCCCCGCTGTGGCTCTCGACGGGCCTGCCGTCAACGTCAACGAACTAGCTCGATACTGTTGATAGCCTAGAAAACAGATAAGCAAACATACAAATGAGTGAATAGATAAGTGAACAAATGAAAAAATAAATTAACCAGTGAACTAATCATGCACAACAGCTATGCTAAGCGTGTCTTAGCTATCATAGACACGTCTGTTCGTCCGTCCGTCCGTGTGTCCGTCAACCTTGCTGATCTATCAAAACGCCAGAAAGACTAGTTTTTTGTGACAAAATTTTGGCTGCTCGGTGAAAAAATTCTCTTCGAACTAGAGTGTCAAAGAGGGTATCTCCTAAAAGTCGTCATTTTACCGCTATTGACTCGCCTAGCGTAAAAACGGTGGCAGATAAACACAGACTGGCTGATTATCATAACAAGACGGTTGACAAGCTACCAACATCGATGACCTTAAAGGACCTTAAACTCCCAGAATACTGAGTTTGAGTAATATTTTTTGCGATCGTCGGTCTCGCACATTTTAAGAGTGAATTGCTACGAAACAGTTAAAATAGACCAAGACGAAATGTTTACAATTAGGCCTAAACGTAGATTTTAACAGTTTATGTTTCGCCCCGTTAAGTTAAGAAAGTTTTCCATACGTGGCCGTCAAATTTGTGTGTCCGTTAAAAATGTGCGATTTCTGCTACTGTTGAATAATTTAGCGTAAAAATACGAAAATATGTTGATATTGAATCATGATTGTCAGATTTATTTGAAAGCGTATCAAGTGTCCGGTTTTTGACATACGGTGTAGACTACTATAAGGTTGTGATCGCTAGCACTGTAAGTGGCCACGAATGTGTAATAATTTAACAAAAAGCAATTGTGTGCATCTCTTCTAGGCTGTATTGTCTTTATTCTGAGTGAGCTATTTTTCCTCTTCTATTCGCTACTGTTTTTTTATCTCTGGCAGGTAATACATCGTGTCTCAAAAATTGGGGCCACTTTAATTTTTTGAATACTTTCGTAAAACATTGACCGGTTTTAACAATTTTTGGCGTGCGACATCGCGAAAAAACTTAACGTAAATGGATGCAACTTAGCTCACCTCACTTTAATACTGTCGCTACACTACCTTGTGAAGTGCAGAAGTCGTAGTTTGGCCGCTTACAACAATTAATTCATACTGGATAGCACATGCGTCAGCTCAGAAATGTTTAACTGAATAGTGACAAACACGAGTAACAGTTATTACTTCTCAAAAAGTCATACGTGCTACATCACATCATTTTATTACAGCATGTGCTCAAAATGTTTCCCTCCAGCACGAACGCAAGCGGTGGACTTTGACGCCACTCGCCAACAGCATGTTCAATAACGAGCGACCCAAAACAGCTTACTCGCTGTTGATGCGTCATTTCAGTTGTCGACGTACAGTATTACAATGAGTATCATTAGTGTTAAATACGTAACAAATTTTTAATGATTTTGTGGTGTCAGTGATTTTCCGAGCCGACGCATGTGTTACCCAGTATGAGTTCACTGTTGTAAATGGCTAAACGACGGCTTCTGCATTTCACAAGGTAGTGTAGCCACAGTATTAACGTAAGGAGGGTTAAACTACAGACATTTACGTCGCGTTTCTTCGCGATGTTGCAGGCTAAAAATTATGAAAATCGGCCAATGTTTTACGGAGTTATTCAACAAATAAAAGTGGCCCCGTTTTTTGAGACACCCGGTATAAACACTTTTGCGACCGATTGTGCATTCTCCATTCATTACGTTCTTCTTATCGCATTGTCCACGCTTCTGCGTGCAATATTTTTTGACAAGCTATTGTCTCGACTTTTTTCTTCACAGATGTCTTTAGTTCTTATTATTCCAAACATATATCAAGACATTCTTCAAAAGGTAATTGTGGCCACTGAATGTAACGATATTTATGTGAGTATGATGATTATTGTATGCAAAGCTCTAATAACTAACGAGCAAGTGTTTTCATTCATCGATACTGCCAGATACGGCAATCATAACATCAAAATTCAAAAGTCTTTAATAGCGTATTATAGTAGCCAGTACGATGCAAATAAAGCAACGGCACACTGAATTTAACAAGAAATCTAAGCTAATGCTCATGGGACGCGCGAGAGCCTACGACAGTCCCTGCTTGCAGGTAATCTTGGTCTATCTCCATCCATTTCGTTGCAGTTCACTCTTCTGCTGTTAAAGTCGCGAAAAAAAATCACTAAAACCCTTATTTTAAAATTCAAGGTCATTCAAAGTTATCGATGTTGATGACACTAAAAAGCACGTTACCAGTGCTTTTTATGATTAGCAGCATATCTGTGTCCATCTGCAACCATTTTTCCGCTAGACAAGCCAGTAGCGGAGAAATAGCCACTTTTTAAAGGGGTACCTTTTTTAACACCCGCGTGCGCAGGCCTTCTAGAACGTAGAGGGTCGAGACTTTGACTGCTAAAATCTACATTTGTCGACGATAATTTTATGTGCAGGTTGTATTGGTCTCTCTTCAGCCATTTTAGCGCAGTTCACTTTTGAAATGTGTGTCGCAGTCCGAAATTGCGAAACAAATTTATTAAAATTCCTTATTTTAAGGATTCAAGGTCATTCAAGGTTATCGATGCTGACATTTCTAAGAAGCTCGTCGCAGGTGCTTGTTATGTTAAGCAGCATGTCTGTGCCTATCTGCAACCATTTTACGCTAGAAGAGCCGATAGCAGTAAATTAACGTCTTTATAGGGGTGCCCCCTTTTCGCCCCTTTGTTTGTGGGGGCCCCCTTCACCCAGCGGCAAAATATTTCATCACGAAATACTAGAGACTTTGAGCTGTTACAAAGTGAAAACCCGAAGTCTCTACAAAGTGGGCCAAAAAAATAAACTATTGTACTTTTTTCATATCTTTCCTAATATTGACTAATTTTCACAATTTTTTTCATCAGTAGACTCTGATAGACTCCGGAAGAAATTTTCTACTCAGTGGTATGCACATCACATTTATTATGTCGTTACATTACCTTGTAAAATATAAATATCTAAAAACTTACTACATCTGCAGATAGTAATAAGGTCGAGTGGTAAATTTTAAACTATTTAAGTAAAATGTTAAATATGAGTTATTATAAGCGTCAAATAGATTTACGTGTAGTTACGGGGTAAGTTTTCATTTTTCAAAAAATTGTGCACAACTTGTACCACCGCACAATTAAAATACATCGCTCTGTATGCTCATGCATTTAACTGAGCAAAATTGCAGTCATCAACTAGTATTACATTAAAAATTAATGCACAGTAAAATCATTCAAATTATTTGAAAAATATTTAATATGTAGTCCAATGTTTTTGACACTCACTATAACTCAAATTTTAACATTTAAGTTAAATACTTCAAACATATATACCATTAGACCTTTCGTTTGTAGATATTGCATGTTTTTGAATATTTGTATTTTACAAGGTAGTGTAGCGACATAATAAGCGTGGTGTGTATGCCACCGAGAAGCAAATTTCTTACAAAGTCCATTGGTAAAAAAATTGTGAAAATTGATCAATATGTAGCGAATATATGGACAAAGTGCAATAGCTTACTTTTTGGCCCACCCTGTATATCACCTGTGCTTGAATCGGTAACGGGACGTGACGGACAGACAAACATACAGACAGAATAACCATAGCTATGCTAGCTCTCGCGCATAACAATGCCATTTTTAGACTGCGGTGCACAAACAATTTTATAAAAGAGAAACGTAGGCCTAAATTTTAGCCAACAGATGTATTTTTGCCAGCCTATGCAATGAACGGAACAGTCACGGCAACTTAGACCTTACAGACCAAGTAATCAGCTGAAAAAAAGTGTTAAGGTAAACATTTTGTCCATTTTTGACGCGCTACAGCTATGATGTATTGTGGCTAGACGGTGCGAAATAGAGTCTAGGTTGCTATTGATCACTAATAGCTGGCTTTTGAATGACGTGAAAATTATTGACCTTAGGTGACCTTGAAATTTAGTACTGCAACACAAATTACATAAGCTGTAGCTCGTCTTCGCTAGCGAGTGCTGGACTTTTTGTCTTTCTCGGTGTTATACTTGTCACGGGCGACTCACGTTTGACCCGACTATTTAAAAAATTAGAAACGCGAGTGGAGCAGATATAATTTACGAACCGAGTGACGTTCATGCAATATATTACACTCGCAATTAAATAGAACATGCACGACATCGAATGCATTATAGTTAGCATATACACCGTGTCCGAAAAAAACATCCCGAACATTATTGATTGTCACTTGAAAAAGAATATCAAGTTTTAATAATTTTCGGTACGAATATTTCTAACACAACTGACCATCAAATGGTTGTTTAATAATTCACCTTACCTAATGTCTGTTTTTGCAGTACCTGGGAAAAACAGAACCAACGAAATATGAGTTGAAATAAACGGAAATATGTCAAAAAGCATCTCCAACATTATCGATTGTGACGTGAAAAATAATTGACAGATTTTAATAATTTTTGGTGCAAACATTTTTGACACTACTTGCCATTAGACGTCCGTTCTATTTTTTACCTCATTAAATATCTGTTTCTGCACAACCTGGGAAAACCTAAACAGGCAAAATAGGATAAAAATGCAATATTTCGTTGATTTTGTTTTCCGAAACAGTGCAGAAACAAACAATGCGTGCAGTGACACACATTGAACGGTCATTTGATCGCCAGTTGTGTCAGAAATATTAATGTTAAAAATTACTAAAATCTGATAATCTTTGTTTAAGTTACAATCGAAAATGTCCGAGATGTTTATTTCCAGGCACGATGTATACGCTGAACAGCAAAAAAACAGCCGGTACACCAACGCGGAAAGCATACTACAAATATCGCAGTGCAGTATAAAACGCGCAACAGCACTGGCGAATATTCACTGTCATTTCTGCTATGACGTGCAACATTGCACTTACAAGCGTTAACAACGGTGCATCGTGGAAGTCCATCAGTATCTTATAACGGATCGGAAATGAATATTTCACACCAGACATATTATTTCCCGGACGTGTTTCCGGTACAATTTCCTGCCGTCCTGAGAGGGGGACACTGGGCAAAGAATGTTTCGTTTTCATCACTCAACGACGCTGCATTTTGCATATTTATGTGATGTCATCGATGTATTTTTTTTAGCAAAATTGTTATTAAGGCTACGTGACAGTTCGACAGACTGAGCCTTACGATAACGACAATGACGGTGGTGAAAATATCGCCTAAAGACGCGACGGTTTTAGGTTACTATCTCAGCGTGTTTATCATGCAGTAGGATAGGCATTGTTTAACTCCATGTGCACTAAAGTCTCGGATTCGGTCGGTAATGAATTATGGCTGTCCAGTCCGCATGCGGTGAACAAGAAACTAAGCCCAATTGAAAATATTTTTCATGGCGTAAACATGAGCTAAAGCTCGTCCGCCGTGGATTAAATTTTGGTTGATTATTTATAGGCACCTTCCATAACTGCGGTGATAGGGCGAGGTATATTGTCACTCACCGTTACCGCTAGCTGACATTCTGTTGTCCATCCGACTGAGCAGTAAGCTACTGCGAAATATGAGACGCCAGCTTTTGAAACTGTTCAAACAGCGCTTCTTCCGAACTCATTACGGGAGAGTTTTGTTTTGTTGAAATTGCAACGAAAATTAAAAAAGAAAAACTGTACTGGTAAATAAATCGACAACAGCAACAAACGGTTGGAAATGGATTTCTACTTTTGTCAAAGTGAAGCGATGGAGAAGGTTATGTTTGTGGGTCAGTCGACATTTTTAGGTAAAGTTTAATGAAGTGTTGTGTAAGGGTTTGGCATAACTCAGGAAAAAAGTCGTTAGATTTTGATAGCGATCTGGATATTTTGTAGATTTTAGATTATCATCATCCGAAACTTTTTATCATGGTAGATAGCAGCTGTATTGTCTTCGTAAAATCGTATTCGCCAGGTAGTGACACCATTCTCAGCGGACGTTTCAGATCTCCGATCACTTCCAGTTTATATGCGGTATTCAATCATACTCGCATTTCATGATTTCGTGATGGTAACTGGAGCCAGTTCATTTAATTACAGTCGACCGAAGTTACGGTTTCAGTTCGACCCTGGATCTTGTACTACGCCATTATATCTGTACTCAGTCACGTGAAGATGTAATAAAAAAATTCGCGGTGACTATTTTTCCGGCAATAAACGAAAACGATAAAACTCAATTGCACTTGCTAGGCGGCGGCACCAATGTCGCTCGGCGTAATTGCGTTACGCGTAGTGACCAAAATTATCGTAAATATTATAATGTAGGGTTTGGGGTTTAAGGTAAGAGGTTAGAATTAGGATTGATGCGGCGGTGCTCGATCGTCGTACCTACGAGCACCGTTGGATGCTCGTACTTACCGGCTAAAGCCGTCCAAGTCGGCGGCCGGATATATAACCGGCCTGGGTAGGACTAGATATTTATCCGATTGCCGTATCAATAGCCTGTGCCAAAAATATAGCCTAACGCGTCATTAGTAGTGATGAAACGACGCAGTATTTTGTTGTCTGTCTGTTGCCTGTTTTACTGTTGTAATCTGTATTCGATTTTAATGAAATACTGCACGGTCGTTTGGGACATGAAAATGAAGAGATAATTTATTAGGAGCTTAAAATCCAAGGACCTTTTCACCTATGTAATATTATTAACGGATCAGCAATACTTCACTAATATTTGTCAGATGGTGCCAGAAGTTTGTGCTATTCGAGTGCTTGCAATTGGTTGCATTAAGCTTATCCCATAAAGTAAAATTGCGACGAAATGTACCAAACAGCTCTAAACAGTCAGTAGTTTAATCGGAAAAACCTATCCATAGTCGTGTAGGAATTGATTGATTGGTTATATAGGGGCCTACTTCAGAGACAACGCCTACGACGCCCATCACCGTCGATTACGCCACGCTATACAAACATGTACACAGTTGGCCATAAAAACAGGACATTGCGTAATCGTTGATAAATTTATCGATAAATTTTAACCGACTTTCACAATTTTTGCACCGTTGGAAAGAAAACAAATTTTCAACAATGCTCATGCGATATGTTTTATTTTCCACCTCGCATCAACATTGGTTTTACATTATCTTGGAAAATCAAAAAATTTATTCATCACAAATACCAGGGCATGTGCCGAATACATGATTTGTAAACAATTTTACTTACTTATCTTTTGTGTGTTATTGATCAAAAAGAAAGATCTGTGATATTGATGAACTGAGAGAACAGCTCACAGCCACTTGACAGAAACTGGAACAGTTGATTATTGACGCGGCAATTGATCAGTGGCGCCAGCAGCTAACAGCTTATGTCAAGGCCAAAAACGCATTCATGCCCTGGTTTTGTGACAAGTTAATTTTTTAAAATTTTTTTAAGGTAGTATGAAACGAGTGTTAAGGTGAGATGGTAAATGTTTTGTGTTTATGGCACACAGTGTAGTACGACAAATCCACAGTAAATCAAAGTTACTCAGTGGAGCTTAGCTTTAACCCACAACACGATACGGTCAGCACGACAGTAATAATATCACGTAACATCAAGTTTTGTCAATGTCGACAGTGTATGTACCGAATGATGTCCGAATCTATAGCCTGCTTTTTTTGTTCGCCAGGCTCAACAGCACACCAGCATTCATCTTGTGGACATTTCGTAAATGTATTTCATTTTCAACCACGGACATACAGCAAACTAAAAGTGTGCTGGAGTGACTTTTACGGTTCACATTCTTTCTCATTTTCGTAAAGTAATTTCCATTCACATGACAACATGACGATATACAACCATGAATATGCCAATTCCATTTAGGCCTATTTGTTATTGGCAAAAATACCGTGAATTTAAATAAATAAAAAAAATTGAAGTAATACACTTTAACACTGTTACCAATTTTTTTTTATTTTAGCAACTGACAATAATGTTCTACTTTCAGTCATTCTGAAAATGTTTTGCACAAACGATTGCGCACAATTCCCGTTCTTTTCTTCCCATTCCCACCCGATTCATATTATAAGTGAGCCATACTGTTGCTCACATTCCATGGGATTCCCATAGAAATCCCATTTTTGTGAAACTTTATTACTCCCATGCACACCAATACAGTAAACACAGAAACTCTTGACCTACTGTCACACACTCTAGTCTTGGTGTATCGGCGCGCAATTCTCATAAGAAACACGTTATCAGTGCGACTGTGCGACCGGTTTTGCTTGAGCTGTAGTAAACATCGTTAACTTTAATGCGCATACTCCATTACTTCGATATGTTGTAGACTTGTCGTACAGTGTGTTCTGCATCGTGCTGCATAGGACTCGCTGCTTTTACGTAAATATGTTGTACAGCTTGTTAAGTACCGCACGCTTTACAATGAGTCCGCAACAGAACGAAGTAAAGCCAAAACGCCACTTGCTCATAATTGCTGTGCACTTTTATACTGCACGCCGTAAAAAGTGCTTTTCAATATATTCACAACAAGAGAAAAGTCTACAGCAAATTCGAAAGTACAGGTTTACCAACAAGTCTGCATAAAATCGAAAGCATACAACAAATCTCCCCAACATCTTGGTATACCAACTGTGTGTCAATAATCCAAAGGTTCGATAGTCCGAAAGTGTATACTGCAACATGCATTTTCACTAACTCTAACCCTAACCCTAACCCTAACCCTAACCTTACTCTTATAATTGAGAGAAAATATGGAGATTGAGTCTACATCTGTAAAAGTGTATAGAAGTAAATCCCCCTTCAAAAAACTTCCGGACTATCAAACGTTCTATTATCGGCATACCATGACGTTGTACATCGTAGGCCTACAGCTTACTGTATCATTACGACTTGTCGTTGTTCAACAAGTCTACAACACGTCGTTGAAGTTGTGGAGTTTGGATTCAAGTCGTTTGTCGGCTACTGTTCGTCCTTCAGCGGCTGCAGTACCTGCAGCTCGGCGTTCTGTCGCCTCAACACCGAGCGGTACCCCTGCAGTCGTATCTACAACATAGTTTGTATTTCAGACATTGGTCTACGAAGTCATCCGTACGGAGTCACAAGTGATTATCGATTCAGCGTTTTCCTCATATCGGCAGACAACATCAAGGCAAGGTCAGTGCAAGCTCGGCGTTCTGACGACGTGCGTCTGTCGACGGTTCGTTGGTGACTCCGGCGGCCGTTGTTTGCGTCGAACCGTTCAGAGTCTGGCGACGGCAAACGAGCTTCGTCAGCGAGGCGCGGAATCGCCGACTACACAGGCAGTAGATGATGAAGTTCACCGACGAGTTGGTGACCACCAGAAGGTCGCTCAGACGCTCGTAGAAGAAAAACGGACTGGGGCAGACGAGACGGCAATGTTGTCGCAGCTGTAGCTTTGGAAGATGTGGTAGTAATTTTAGCTGTAGTATTTGTTGACTCCGCTGGTGTTGTAGTAGTTTTGGCTCGAGTTGTTTTTCTCCGTAAAATAATAATAATTATAATAATAATATAGCAATTTATAACGCGCACAATGTCGGCAAGTTGAATCTGAGGCACCGGCAGTCGCTAAATGAGTAGTGATGTAAAGAAGATCGTAATTGAACGGACTGGGGCAAACGAGACGGCAAAGGTCGAGCGTGCTGACGACAATTTGCGTCAATGCGGCGGGTGTCTGCGTGACGACGAAGACGATGACAACGACGATCAACATCAACGTAATGTCCTCCTCCGAGCGCGTCGACTCACCCCCGCCTGGCCGGCGACCACCTCGCATCCGAGCACGCTTTTTGCGCGTCCGGCGCAGCTCGAATATCAGCCGGTGATTAAGGAACATCAGGGAGATGAGCGGAAAGAGAAAGAGCACGAAAATGTAAAGGAGGTTCTGGTAGACCAGTCGGTAGACGGGATGCAGCGCCAGCCACGTGTTATCGTACGCCAGTTCGTCCTCCGACTGGGCAGACGACGTCATGTTGGACACGCCAACCATGGATGAGTTCGGGTGCGTATTGTTCCAGAGCAGGGTCGCTTCGGCAGTCGGAATGACCGCCGTCAAGTTCCAGACACCGGCCGCGACGCCGCCGCTGCTGACTTGCGATGTGGCATGCGACGACGACGGAACGCGGACAATCTGGTACTCGAAGTAACGCGGCAGGTTGAAAGCGACGGCGAAGATGGCGACGGCGGCGACATGGATGCGAGCTGAGCGCGGAGAACACAGCTCGGACGCGCGGTACGGCCAGCACACGGACACATAGCGATTCACCGTCACCAGGATCGTCAGATAGATAGAGCCCGTCTCAGCGACGATCGCCGTCGGGTACACGTATTTGCTGAGGTACGGTACAACGGATTCGAGCCAGGGCAGCAGCCAGGCGAAGGTGTGGATAGACGGCAGAACGCGCAGAGCAAAGACCGTGGACAGGAACAGAGTGTCGGCCATGCCCAGTGACACGAGAAGGAACGGCGTCGCCGACTTGGAGCGGTCCTGTAGCAGACAGACGGTTGACACCGAATTACCGGCGAACCCGAAGAGACACAGCGCTCCCATCAGCACCGCCTCAATAACGAAGTCGTAGCAGAAACAAGCGTACGTCATCTGATGAGGACAATCTTCCGGCTCGTCGTCGCCACCCGGATGTAGTTTGTCGGTGACGTCGCTGGACCACGTGGTAGCGAGTTGCTGAGTTGCCTCGTCCGCTGATGCCATGACTACCTGTGTTCACAATACACATCACACGCCGTTAGAATTACTACCGCTTTAGTGTGATTAAATTTCCCGCACATGGTCATAAAATTTACAAACAGAGAAATGTACTTGTATGTTATTAATTTTAGAATGTGCAGTAAAATGTTGGCAATATTTATGCAATGTATTAAGCCTGTGCAGTCAATTTGTCATTTACTTATTTGCTAGTTAATGGCGTCGGTGGCTGAAGCTGCGTTTTTGATGATCTAACGGTTTTGGTTAGTTCATAGTCTAATTTCGTGCCCAAGCCTAACACGGTCCGAGTGCGGTAGCTGTTAGCAAAAACGTTATAATTTCTGCTGACGGCACAGCAAATAAAAACTTAGAAAGACTTTTGTATTGTAGTATTAAAATTAACATTAGAACGTTATTAACGTTATTAGAACGAAATTAGCGTATTTGTGATTAGCTTGTCTATGAACTAACCAAAACCGTCAGGCCATGAAAAACGCAGCTTAAGTGACTTAAGTCACGTGCGCGTTAACTAATAACCAATGAGCTCTCCCTACTTGCCCATTGATCAGTTCGTCAAAAACCAAACCGTGTCAGTTCAGTTCAGTTACGTCGCTCTGTGTGCGCTTTTACGTAATGTAGCAATGACTACCACGATTTTGTGAACTCTTCAAACATTGTAAGAAAAAACAAAGCGGAAATAATTTTGTTTTAATTTGTTTCATTTTTCCAAAAAAATATACAGATGTCTAGAAACAAAACGAAAACAAAATCGATCTATCGCGGTGTTAAAGGAGGGGTCACACTATAGCGGTCCGTTTGGACAGTCGTTCGGAAAGCTGGTGTGACCCATCCTTAAGGCGTGAGTGGAAAGAGTTAATGAAGTACGGGTGGCGATGACCGTGACGATGACAAAAAGAATTGACATGGTGCAAACAACACAAAACACCAGGGGAACCGCGACCGCGAAAGAGACTAGAATCAGCTGACAAGCATATGCCACTAGAATCTGTTTTTGCTGTTGTTAGTGCTCGTTAATCGTCGTCTTCGTCGGTGGGACGCCGAATAAGGCGGTAATCCATTAACGGCGTCTGTGCCGGTCGACGGGATGTTTGGCTGGCTGCGATACGGCGACAGCGACCGGTGTCCCATTACAGGATCGCTCCCAGAAAAGTCTCCGCCCGGCCGACAATTTACCGGCAAAAATCCGCCCCGCCCGACGGCCGCCCGGTGGGACAAATTTTTACCGGTCAATTGTCGGCCTGCGGGAGATTTTTCTGGGGCGAGGGCGATCCTATAATGGGGAGACTTTTTATGGGGCCGGCGATATTTTATTAAGGCGAAACATATCAATTTTGTGATTATCTCTTCCCGGGCGGATTTTTCATAAGAGAAACATTTTAACGTGATACCGGCTGCAGAGGCTGCAGTGGCTGGCAGTCATGGTGCGGAAAGATACCGGCGAAGCGCGGATAGCGTGACGACTCGTCTGCAACGAGGAGAGAATATGTGGTAGTGTCGCCTCGATCCCGGAAGTGTGACGATATGCTACACAATTAGTCGATCATAGCTTTTAGTGGCCTAACTAGTTAGTAATCAAAAGATGGACTTTTGAAGATCAACTGCTGATAGTCAGAGAACGATTTTCTGGAGAGATGGATGACGAATTTTGTCAGCGACTCGGCAGATGTTGCATCCTTCGGCAGGACGTAAATTAAGTAAGTAAGTGGAACCAACAGCCGGCTGGTTCGCCGTCGAAAGAACGTCGACAACAAGTCTTGACGTGGCATGTCGACGTCTATACCCGACGATAGTCCGTCCAGCTCAACGGCTGCAAACGACTCCGTATCCCCCTTCCTCACTCTCATCGTATCATCACTTCCTCAACCATGACGATGTGTGACAAGAAAAGAAAAGTTGGAGTTGGTGGGCTATTACGACAACAACAACGTAAGTAAGCAAGAAAGCATGTATGTGTTGTAGTCTCACGATGTGTGTAAATTTGGGTGGCGCAGAATAAATGTCTGCTGGAAACCCACTGAACCTGAGGCGCCAAAAATCTGTGGACTGACGACCGGAAAAGCTCGACTTGCGATAGCTTGACGAAAAGCACTGGCAGACGGTTAGCGCCCAAAGAACGGGGAGATCGGCGACCAGACAGGTCGGTGCTCTGACATGCGCCATATACGTCAGTTGTGGTATGAATTGCTTATTGGACTAACCACAGTCTACGGCAATAAAATTATACAATATGGGCCTAAGGAGGGTTAATTACGTTATAAATGTAGAACTGTGTTTCTTATGCTATGAGTATCACTGTAGCATTTTTTGTAGTTTAGCATATCGCCTATAATCAGGTCTCATATACAAAAAATATAGGATAATACTAGTACAGTATGTTCTACGTTAAATCTGCGAACATTAAAACTAGACATTTTACAAGTTCAAGTTTTAGTCAATCAATAAAATAATAACCGTTTGCACAAATGACCAGTAGTTATGAGATCAGGTTATACAGAAATTGCAAAACCTGACTACATAAAATCTGAAATAAACGAAAAAAAAAAATTAGCCTGTAGACGCTCGAACGAACCTAATGTTTTGAATTAAGAATTTGAGGTTTCATTTAACAGATGCAGTGTCACACAACTGTTGAAGCGACGGTAGCGGACACTATTTAGTGCTATTTACTGCTAATTGACTTGATTTGTTTTTTCTCCTTGTAAGACTTTGTCGTCGTTTTTTTCACCTTCGAGTTGACTACACGCAAGTGCTACTACGTCACACGTCTCTTGTCAGTTATCGACAGCTTTTGCATATAGAAACTGTTAAGTGCAAAGTTTCAAAATTTTTAGTTGCATGGACAATGATTAGTCGTTTTCGTCCTCTGTGATTTGCGAGGAAAGCATAGCACGATTTCTGTGTGGTCGACTTTATCTACTTGACTAAAAATACAAACTAAACGAAATCGGTTACGAAATCTATAGGTTTAGAAAGTGCTCCCCGTTTGAATTATGCTGTACATCCGTACTTTTTTATTGACAATAGTAAACGTTAAAATTCGCGCATTTGTTAAGAAAAAAATTGTAAAAACGTTTTTTGTACGACAAAGCCGAAGATAAGCTTACGTCATTAACTTGTGCTACAACGTTTTGAAAAGCACCAGTTAATTACATCGTAGCTGGTGTGACGATGTCATAAAATCACACCGCAGCGCTTGACGTTTGTAGATAACACGGAACGCGGAACATCCACGAGGTAGTGCTCATTGCGAGCGCTCTGGCGTGAAGCAACAGTCCATAAAGTTAGCTTAGGGTACGCGCCATTTGCTCGAGCTTCGCAACGTTTCGCAACTCGCATTCGGCCTAATGGGATATCAGAAGGCTCCACGGGGATTTCGGAAACCATAATTCTCACAAAATTAGGCTGGCGTGTCAAAACACGCTGAAAAAAGACTAACTTTATTCAAGATTAATTTACCGTCATAATTCTAGCACAGCATTAGTATATTATCGACCAGAAAGAAGTAGCCGTCCCACAAATTGTCCACCAAGCAGCAATTTATCAGAGTAAATGTCCGAAAATAAATTTGGCTATCGGATTTAACATTATTGGTCAAATTTTGCATGATATTTTTTGTCACAACAGATGCAACCCGTTTCGCTAATGCATGCTGAGAAGATAGGCTACGAAGCGCGAGCGTTGGACCAAAAGCTGACTGGTTTATCGGCAGTCAATCTCAAATGACACTCGTAGGCCTAATCAGCAACGTCGTAAGCAAAAAATGTTGAAATGGGTAGGGAAAGAAAGTTGCAATTTTCCGACAGACTAATTACGGGTGCTCGAAGTAACCTTGCCCATATATTCCCTAAATTGAAAACTAAAGATTTTAATCCCAAAATCCGTATTTTGAACAAAAACATTTTTCGGCCAAAAAAATGTTGCCAGAGGCTGAAATTTAGAGAAAAAGAGGCAACTGCCGCCTGTCACCCTGCTCCTACGACGACGCTACTGGTCATAACTCTGCCGAAAAACTGTCGTCTTCACCAGGTTCATTGTTAGCCTATTTCCCAGCTACGAAACTTCACGCGGCTTTTATTTTTTATTAATGTGCTGTTCGGTGACAGAAACACTAAGTTGCATGTGAACAACTGGCACGGTGAAAACTCGAAGCCGCGACTTCTTCATTACAAGTACGACGTCTTATCCATTAAACCACAAGTCGCACAAAAGTACACAAAGCCAAGATATAATCGACATTTAGCATTTGCTTGGCTTTTATCACGGCGGTAGATGGCTTTTATGAAAGCATCAGCAATGCCGGTGGTCGATGGAGACTTTGTGGTATCGCTACAGTCTTCGGGGGGGGGACTCCGTAGCGAGGAAGACACTGTATTGTGACATCCGACTATAGCGACAGATGTTGTACCGCGGTTTGTCTGTCTGCTGATGCCGTTGAACAAAATTAAAATGTATTTTGGCATGAAACTCGTGTGGCTTAAAGTATAACAGTGTAGTAGACACTAGATAATGGCCATAATAAAATTCATGAAAAATTCAGGAGTCGGTTTTCAAGTTGGTTAACACCTGACTTTGCAACTACAAACTCTATATCATTATATCCGTTTGGCGCTCATCAAATTAATTTACGCAAAGCCACTTATTACCAAATGACGTTAGCATTTAGGCCTAATAATATGGTTAGTAAAAGATTATAGTAATATCACAGTAATGTTATTTTCCATAGCGCGGTATCGGCTTTGAGATTCCCAATCTGCTTGCGTGTCAACGATATCTCGAGTATTACTTAACAGCTGCGGTTACGGTCGGTTATTGGAAACGTCATAGTTTTATGCGTTTCGTGCAGGCGTCATGCATTTCCGTCATTCTATGGTTTTCGAGTTTTTTTTGTCGGAACTGTCAATTTAAACCCACGCTCAACGACGAATATTTAGCAAGATTCGTTGAAGAAAACGTATGCCTATACAATAGCTACACTGTTTCCTACGTTTACTGACTATAGGTGCTGATTTCGACTGATGAAACCCATTTCAAAGCTACAGATGAACGCACTCCGCTGTAGCACCAGCCATACATGCCGGTACTCGATTTACCTGTACCCCCAGAAAGATGAAAGGCTGAGTTGCCCAAAGTAGTTGGCTGTATACTGAGATAATCGACCCGTCCGCAGACAGCCATCCATCTAAATAATGGTCGGTTCAGCGTAGAAAAGCTTCGCTACGTATAGCTTCAAGATGGGTTTCCATTGAAGAGTTACCGTATACACACCTTCTTACTTTCGCAGCTTTGTTCAGCAGTCTGACTGTGCAAATATATTGGTTCTGTTCGCTGTACACGAGGCCCCGTGGACGAGTCGTTTACGTCACCGTCAGATGATGACATAAGGGGTTACAAAACTGTCTTTAAACGCTGCCCATGAGAAAAATTATCACTACCGCACCTATCTTTCGACCATTTGTGGCCCACACGTCTAATTAGTTCTCGCCCGGCAACAAACAACTTTAGTTCGGAATCCCTCGAGCAGTTTACTTTGCAATATTTTACGTGACGCCAACACCGTTGACGAGATGACACGTTACGGTAATATTCACCGGGGTCGCTTTTATTTTCATCACAACTTTGGCATATATGAACCAATTTCGGTAATTATTTTACTGAGCATTTCGAGACAAGCTGCAAAAGAATACGTCAACTACCTCGCCTCAAGTATGTAAAATTTTAACAAGTTACATCCTGGCTTTTTATAATAAACAGATCAGACACAAAGTGCTTTTGTTTGCTGCTTTTTCAGTTTTCGGACTTTTCTCTAAGTGTAACTGGCGACATTTGACGTGACTGCAACATGTTTGCCACAGCGCCCACTGCTAAGCGTGTGAGCAACACGTCGTTGAAGCATTCGTTGACATTATGCGTGCACAACTCGAAGCTTTGTCTGCGTGCTGAGGGTGGAAATTTTAAACAAACGCTGTAAATTAATAAGTAAAACATAAAAAAATTAAAACTTGTAAATAACGATTTTATCACGATTATTTTAAAAACAAAATCACGTCAAGTAAGATGTCTATGGAAATACAAACATACGTAGATAAATACAAATCAAACAGCTAAAAAAAATTACGGCATAAATAACAAAAAATAAATTAATTCTAAAAAAACATTCGTCAAATGCAATTCTCTTCGCTGTATTGTACAGCTAAAATGGGCTTTATCTAAGCATATTTAATCCAATTTTTTTTTGAAAATACGCAGTACCGGTAGTTGCGGCAGTCGCGTTCTTTATAGCAGAGCGTCGCAGCTGTTCGTTAGGAGGAAGAGAGATGCCAGATACGTTAGAAAGGCCTTTCCTTCACAGTCGGCGGCTATTACTGCTATAATTTAGCGGAAGGCTTCGGTTATTGTGGGTAACTGCAGCTGCAGGCTTGTTTTTCTGATCTGGCGAGCAGGGCGTAAAACTGAATTAAGAGTCGACTGCAGGAGCTGCATGCGAGAGTGCAGAAACATAAACACGCAACTTAATTAAATTACTGGAACAAATTTTACCTGCCAGTTTATCTATCATAGGTCTACTAAAACGAACTTAACGACTGACGCTGCGTACTTTTACTTAATGAAACGTGGATTTCTGCTTCTTTAATGTTCTGGCGACGGCGCACTGCAGATAGCCCGGGTGACGCACCCAAAACCATCATTTGCTTTGGTCTCAGGCCAGCCTCCCAGCTTCTGGTGCAGATAAGTTTATTTGCCGACAGTCGTCATCGTCAATCCACTTCTTTTCCCGTTACTTCTATGGCCGTGCATTGCAAAGCGGTAAATGGAAAACGTAAACCTATCACTCACTCGTGCAATGTGACCTAATTAGGTTACGTTAGTCTTCTTAGTTAAAGTGAATAGCTGAATAAAAACGTGCAGTTGAAAATTTTAATTTTACAAGGTAGTGTGGTAACAGATTTGAGACGCAGCATTTACATTCTGCCCAGCCTCTTCTACAGTTTGTTGACGACCGCAAAAGTAAAATTAACTAGAAATTTGGGGGAAAGCCCAACGTGAGTCCGCCCGGCGCCCTAAGTCCGATTGGGGAAAAATAGGGGGGGGGGTAAAAGTCAAAGTCACGCGGCCCGAACTCAAATGCATTGGTATACACCGAACGCGCATTGTCGACTTAGAGTAGGTCAACATAAGCGCTTATAACTTTGTTCGTAGTAGACCGAATTTCACAAAAAAATTTTTCAACGCCCAAAAGATCGTTCTCGTCAACGCCGTTTACATATTGTCGCTATCTTCATCGGTTCCAGAGATATTTCCGCTCAAACTCGAAAGTTGTCGTAAATCGCACCGATTTTTGCACGTTTTTTGCCCTCCCAAATTTTAAGGGGGGCGGTGCCCCCAAAAGTTGCACCCGCATTATCACCCCCATCTAGCAGCACGTCACGTGGCAATGTCTCATAAAGCTACTCCCTTTGGCTCCAAAGATCCTTCGTCTAATACGTTACATTTTAAGGCAATTTTTGACTCCCCTTTGAAAAATGTTGTAAGAAGGGCCCCCGTCCCCGGTGGGGGTGCGCTACTAAAAATTGGTCATTCTCTAGCGCCTATAAAAATTTGGGGGCGCAGCAACCCCTAGGGGCCGAAATATGGCCTTCTGAAAAATTTGATTTTGGTGGGTAAACATTAGCCGCGTAATCTCTGATGTTAGTGGACTGAAGTTCACACATTTTTTTTATTCAACGCGGAAATAACTGTATTTGATAACGCCGTTTACCGCTTGTCGATATCCCTATGCAGTTTAGAGATATTTGTGCTCAAAGTCGAAAGTTGTCGTTAAACGTACTAAATTTTGCGCGTTTTTTGCACTCCCAAATTTTAAGGGGGCGTGCCCCCTAAAAGTTGTACCTGCGTTATCACCCCCATCTAGCAGCACGTCTCGTGGCAAAGTCTCATGAAGCTACTCCCTTTGGCTCCAAAGATCCTTCGTCTAATACGCTACATTTTAAGCCAATTTTTGACCCCCCTTTGAAAAAAAGTTGTAAGGGGGGCCGCCGTCCCAAGTGGGAGGTGTGCTAGTAAGACTTGGTCATTCTCTAGCGCGTGTAAAAATTTCGGGGCGCAGCACCCCCTAGGGGCCGAAATATGGTCTTCCGAAAAATGCACTTTGGGTGGGTACGATTCAACATCGAGATCTCCAAGGTCACTGGA
>Ga0056128_1002034_pt1 | contig 23561 bp, 11 predicted proteins | sample WorMetLIZISLAND2_FD_71113 | JGI IMG/M metagenome (GOLD analysis project Ga0056128, IMG submission 71113) | Marine gutless worms symbiont microbial communities from Max Planck institute for Marine Microbiology, Germany - Olavius geniculatus... ... | reverse complement strand
TTAGTAACTTTCAGGAACAGTTTTAGTAACTATATGCAGTTATACACACAGCAGTGAACGGCTGCAAATGATTATCATAATGATCAACGAGGTCATATTAGGGTCAACTTCCATTGTTTAACTATCGAATTTTACGGATTTTGACACAAAAGTGCAACCCGTGCAAAAATTCACGGCAAATCACGGCAAACGCTAAAATTTACGGCAAGGGCCAAAATTCACGGCTTCCGTGAATTCCGTGAATTCGTGATTTTCGTCTAGCCCTACCTATAATCAATATCATTAATATTTTAACCTGTAGTTAGGCCTACAACCAGCCCGCCCTCCTAATTACCATAGAACTTCCAGCTAGCTGGATGAATGCTGGATCGTGTAAACACCCCATTAGCTTAGTTTTATTCGTGACTCAGAACTAAATTTCTCTCACCGCGTCTCAGCTGTATTTTGTGCATGTCTTTACCAACACCGGCCTTGGTCTTTACCATGTCTGTAGGCTATAGCATAATTTTATTGTGTATAGTCTGCAGCATATTGTCGTATAGTGGCGTCATTTCAGTAAATCATTGGTGAGGGGTCTCTCTTCCCCGTCCTTTCTCCTGCCTTCCTTTTTTCTTAATCCCTTTTTTTCTTTTTGTCTTTTAAAATTCTTTGCCCTTTCTTCAGGTGGCCTTGCTCTTAAATCTAGCTAAAGAATCTGGGGAAGTGTTGTAAGCTTCTCCAGCATTGTTTGGGGCAGAGCCCTAGCCGAAATTGAACTTAATGCATTTCAGCCTTGAATGTGATATTTGATAGCCACAATTTGAATGATTTTCCTGAGAATTAACTGACCAAATTTTATGCAGCTTACACAGTAAAAGTCAATTGGGAACCAAGCGTTTGTCGTCAGTCGTTTATTCAGGACTCAATCGAGAAAAAATTGAAATTACAAATCATTGTGGAAGAGGTTTGTAAACTCCCCCAGCCCCTCCCCTTTCCCTATATGACGCCCCCTGTTGTCGTAATGCGCCTTTAAAACTTTATCGTTGTCAAGGTTGCCGATTTTGCGTAGCCTACCTATGGGTCCTCTATGGTGCGTTATTTTGAGGCTCGATAGCAAATGATATCGGAAACATAGGCTAATGTCAAAAATTAGGCTACTGTTAATGTTTTTAAAAATGTTTTCAACATACCACATCTGCAATCTCAAAGGACCTGGGTCGTGTATTTTTTGTTTGTGTGTGACACATTCTCCGTTGATTTTTTTGCTTGTTAGGCTATGATGTTGATGCTGATATAACAAGATATATGACATTGCTTTAATGTTGACAATTTGCTGGCTATCGCCTATTAATTTGTTTAGCGGGTTGTTATTTTCGTTTTATGATGAGATTGATTATTATTGATAGTATTTTTTTACACTAATGCCATCATTGACATTGTTCAGGGATGTGCACGAGACCTTCTGAGCCGAGACCGAGACAAGACCCGAGACCCATGTCTCCGAGTCCGAGACGAGACCGAGACAAAACGTTGCAGCTTCCGAGACGCTGGCCGAGACCTTGAAGCTCCCGAGACTCTTGAGTCTCGGGAGCTTCAACGTCTTGCCGAGACGTTTTTCTGTGACGTATGGTGAAACACATTGACAATGACAAAAAAGATTATGCAGATTAATTAACTCGCACCATGGTAAGCGCTTTCTATATGTGATATTGTGGGTTTTTGCATTTTATTTCGGCAATTATCACTAAATAATTAACGGTTTGCACCATAAAGAATTGCAACTGCAGTGTTGTAGACATGAGCTATTATGTTTATCGCAATTTGCAAGCAACCGAAATTAGTAAACTACAGCTGATTATAACCTAGACGTCGTCTACATATTTGACTGATAGTATTCATTCTGACATTACACTTTATCTTCATTGCGAGTAGGTCATTTTATGACGAAAAAAAGACTGACATGACATAATTGTACTTTATGATAAATAAGTAAATGAAAGAGTAAAAACACTATAAACGAATATGTCTGAGCCACAAATATCATGCTGGTTAGTATCGCTCTAACTGAACTACAGTATGCACGGCGCGCGCCTTCACAAAACGTCTCGACGAGACGCAATGGCCCGAGACCCGAGACGAGACCTAGTGGGCCGAGACCGAGACATAGGCCTATTGCTCCGAGACCGAGACGAGACCCGAGACGCGTCGGTCCGAGACCGAGACGTTGAGGATTTTGTCCGAGACGAGACCAAAACGAGACGTTAGTATGTCTCGAGACCGAGAAGTCTCGACCGAGACCACATCCCTGGCATTGTTTGCATACTTAGTTTAGGGTGTGCTGTGGTAGGCCTACGTTTTGCTTGATATACACTGCGCACGTACACCTAAACACATATGCTGCTGTTGTTGCTAAAGCTACGTAAATAATAGATTTTCTAGCTGTAATTCGTTAGCGACATATGGCGCCATGTAAGCTGTGTTTCGATCGACTTATTGATTAATTATCGCCACGCATCCGATCTCCACGGAGGTCTACTGTGATACGATACGACACGAAATAAATTAACGCTGAAAAACTGACAAGCAAGCTGCCAGTGTGATCTGGCAGTAAAACTGAAACTAAAAATGTTTTAAATGGAAAGACAATACATCAAGAGAAACTAAGCTTACAAGTAATTTAAGAAAAGCTCACGTGACGCGCGACAGCAGCGATCCTGCCACCTGGGCAATTGTGTACAGCGTGCAATAGAATAATAGTGCATCTTGAAGGAGTACCACCCTGGTTCACGCATTCAGGCCCATCGAGAGGGTGGGGTAGGGGTAAACTACCTCGGGCCCCGCGACGTTTGGGGGCCCCGCCGTCGGCCAGAAATATAAAGTACGCCAGAATGTACCATTTTGAAAAAAAAATTCAAAAAAATTCTCCCCAGAGGGGCCCCGTAAAAATGCTCGGGGGCCCCACGAGAATGTTTCCCCGAACCCCGTTGTGGCTGTTCCCGACGTTTCACGTAGCCTATAGGCCGACAGACGGCTCTGCTTGTAAACGTATAAGCCTATAATGCGTTGCTGAATCACGTCGTCAGCGCCAAGCATTAACGTACACGTATTTAGGCCTATGCTTAGGCCTTATAGACGTAAAGCCTATCTATGCACTCGCTGAGACGGCAAGCAATACGGTACGGTACGGCCTATAGTTGTGGCGTACTCACTGAAGCATAATATAGAATCGCCTGTCGGACTGCAACCTGTTCACCGGGCGTGACCAGCAAGCCAGCCAGGGCGTCATCTCGCTGCAAGTACACATTGTAGGCCTTAATCATAATAATATACACACAGCTGCTGTGATCCATCTTGTATTTTCTGCGTGTGTCAGGATCTAACATATGGTAAGTTTAGCGCCGTTATTAACAGCAGTAAATTATTGGTGCATTTTCGTACAAAGTTTCGCCATTTGAATTTCGTAGCGACAACCAGTGGCAGAGTACTTATCGACTCAATCGCAATCCGGAGACCGACAAAAAAGCGAAAATTTTCTTGTTTGCTCGTTACGCTATCGTACTGCTAAGGGTGTTTTCTGAAATCAAAGTGCAAGAAATTAACTTTCCACCAGGGTTCCGCGCCCAAGACCCCAGATGCCTTAGACGATTGGGGACGGTGATACCGCTCCGCATTTCTTACCATACTCGACGCCTGCCGCGTCTCTTTTTCGACATCTCAGGAGCAGTAAAGCCAGGGTTGTAAAAACCGTTTTTTAAAGCCCAATCCTTTGACTTTTTGGTTTTGGAGTTTCATTGAGTTTTTTTTTGGCTTTTTATGATTGAACCAGTTTTGACACGCTACAGCTTTGCAGGATAGCGCGTCTATGGCACGGGTTGTCGTGTGACTGTTTGTCTGTCTGTTCGTCACGAATGTATTGTAGCTGAACGGTGCGAAATATGGCCTAGATTGCTATCGATTACTAGACCTAATAGGAAGTCGCATATTGGCTTTTAAATGTCATGAAAATCATTGAACTTGAATGACCTTTAAGGTTAGTACTGCAACAGGAACTGTATAAAATGCTGTAGCGCGTCTTTCCTAGCAATAGCTAGGCTTTCTTGTTGTAAAAAAGCCAAACTTGATGGCGTTTCGGATTTCAACGGGTTTTCAGTTATTACGTAGAATGGCTGATAGGCCTAGATATTCTCCATATCAAATAAATGCCAGTTTCAGCAGTTACGTTGTTAGTTTTATTATTGAATTTACAAATTTGCTGATTCAGATGTTTCAACAACTTAGCCATGACAAAATATTTTATTAGATTATTAGTGAAACAAATAACTAAAATGGAACCAATTTTGGGGTGTTTTGTGTGGATTTTATCGTATCTCAGCTCTGGTTAGGTCGTGCATTAAAGTGCATTTAATCCACCTACGATTGTGCCCTGTATACAAATGTGCGTTTGCTTTGATCTTTGGAGTGTGTCGAATATGGGTTATAGACATTCTGTGACAGACAGTCGAGGGAAATGTGAAACCCACATTTTCTGACAGTACCGTTGGCCTACGTGTGTGTGTGTGTGTGTGTGTGTGTGCAGACGCTTGTATAGCAGCCGATCGTCGACTGACGCTATCATGCCAGCCGACACGGCTGCGTACAAGGGACAGAAGTATTCCGCTCTGAAGAAGAAAGCCAAGTCAAGTGGTATACTGTTCCGTGATCCCGAGTTTCCGCCTAACAACAAATCGCTCTTTTGCAACAAGCCCAAGAATATCAACATCGAATGGAAGCGTCCATATGTACGACGTTTTATCTCAACGATCTATATACAGGGTGTGCCAAAAAATGACCCAACTTGATTTTGTCAGAACTTCGTCAAATCTCCACCAAATTTAATAATTTTTGGCACACTGATAGCCAAGATGATAGGAATATGTAAGGTACACTTGCTGTCTTTGCTTTGTTTATGTCAACGCACTACCGTAAAAAATGATGCTTCAAATTGTTGCATAATGCTCAGTTGTTGTCTCCGTAAAAGTTCTAATGACTTATCACGTACATAATAAACCACAATCTGATTTATTCAGCAGAATTATAAGTTTTTGTAACAACTTGCTTCCAAGTTATCAGATATTATGTCCAAAAGTGTGCACAATGGCTTAGACGTGATGCAGGGACGTCATTTAAAAGGGGGGGGGGGCTGGAAGAGTTTACAGATCCCAAGGATTTATGATTTTAGTATTTTTCCTGTAAATCGTACCTTCGAAACAGTGTTACTGCTGCAAAAACAATACGTTACGCAGTCTTAGACTCCCAAAGATCACTGAGACTCCAACAATTTACTGGAAATGACGCTCCAACATGACGCCGCGGCTGACAGTGGCATTAATGATCATCTGATCAAAATGCACAGCACTCTTTCGTGGATAAAATGTGTTTTAAGCTCATCGATTAATTATTTTGTTGTCTGATGTTTTCAGCGTAAAATGTTTAATACCACAAAATTATTAAATCCCATGGTGTCCTTTGTGGAATTGATAACGCACAAGTGAGCAATCCGATACTGATGATCACCGCGTAATGTAACAATCTGGAGCATCTGTATTTTACACGATAGTGCGTTAACATAAATGATGTGAGGTAGACAATGAGTATGCCTTACAAAATTCTGTTGTTTTGGCTATCTGTGTGTCAAAAGTTATCAAAATTGGTAGAGATTTGACAAAGTTCTGGTAAAACAATTTGGACCATTTTTGGCACACCCTGGGATGAATGTTTCAGTTTGGATTGCGATTGACGATTAGATCACCCCAAAAAGATTGTCGAAATATTTACAACAACACAAACAACTAGAAAATTGGGGCAGAGCCGCCCGGCGTTGTAAGTTCAATTAGGGAAAATTTAGGGGGTTGAAAAATCCACATCGTAGCAAAGGCATGTGGCATGCTTCCAACTGCATTAGCGTACACAGCGCGCGCAGTGTCGACCTAAGGTGGGTTAACATTAGCCGCGTATTTTCTGGTGTTAGTGGACCAAAGTTCACCATTTTTTGCGCAATACAGAAGGGATCGAAGATGATAACGCCGTTTTCAGCTTGTGGATAACTGTTCTTTCCGGAGATATTTGCGATCAGAATCTAATGTAGTCCAAAATTGCGACGAATTTTGAACGTTTTTGCCATTCCAAAATTTAAGGGGTATGGGTTCAAATCTTCAGGAAAGTTGTATCCACATTATCTTTTCACCAGGCGGTAGGCCCCTACGTCAGTTTGAAAAATTTCGTGCATGAGGTTACTACGCCCGGCTCCAAAGTTATTGCGACTAATACGCTGAATTTTAAGACAATTGATGAGTTCCCCATTTGTAAAAAATTGCCGGAAAACCGAAAATTAAAACGGTGACATTATTTACCAGAGAGCTGGTTGATGTGATGATGAGTGTTGTCACATTTTAATGATTTTTTGCTGTTTTTCGATCTAACAGTGATTGCATGTCACCGTTAGCAAGTGTATGCTCTATTGTTTTGTTTTTGAACGATCGCGCGAGCAGTTAGCCTACCGGAGATCAGCTCCGCCACATGGGCTGTGAGTGAGTAAGCGAGTGAGTAGGGTTTTACGTCCCGCCCGACACAGTATAGGTCATTTCGGGGACGGCCTTTGCAGGCAAAATTGCACATATTACACATAATAGCAAAACAAAAGGTTTAATCTTTACGAAAAGTTTAACCTTCATAAAACACAAAACACAAAACACAAAAAACAATCTAAACCTAAAAGTGTAAGAACTGCCCATTATAATTGTGCATATGTAACTATAATGACAGTTCTAACTAGAAAGCAGTCAGAGACCGCAGACCTCTGCCAACGCCATGTTGTTCGCCAGGTGACAGCACCATATTCGGTTTGGCAGTGGTTTCCCTTATGCCCCGTTGAAAGCAATGTTAACGAAAATTTCAAAGTGATCCAGAATCCAGGATTCCTTCCGGATCACCCCCAAAATTGAATCACTGGTAGCTTTTGCCATTCCCGATATTCTCAGAAAATTTCAGAAAGATCCATCCACAACTTTTTGAGTTATCTTGCTAACACACAGACAAACAAACAAACTCTGGCAAAAACATAACCTCCGCGGCGGAGGTAATAATCTTCCCTGTTATTTTCCAGACAGTGAGTGACTTTTGCGTGAACACATTATTATAAGAGTATTGCGGGTATTATCAAGATATGTGACGAGATGAGGAACGAGAACGCACGGAACACTCTCCACACCAGGAAAATGACGTTGGTTGGCAGAATAACACAGCGAAAACTGACGAAATTTGTGCATGTGTTAAGAATGAGAGGCGAACGGCTGTCAGTAGCCTAAAGGTGACGCACTGCTCCGTAGGCCTAAACGAGAAATGAAATCATGGAAGACAACAAAATAAATTGACAAAAATATGCATATACGCCGTGTTTCAATAAAAACAGTCAAAATTGTTTTAATCAAGTTTCTACCAACTTTGATAATTTTTGGCACAAAGACGGCCAAGACGATAGAGTTATGTAAGATGCACTTTTTACTTCACCTAATTTATGTAAACGTACTACCGTGTGAAACACACGTGCTCTAAATAATGTTACATTTCGTGGCGTGTATTTATATCAGATTGCTCACTTTTGCATCATTAATTTAACAGAGGGCGCCACGAAATTTAATAATTTTTGTGGTATTATATATTTTACGGTAAAAATAGCAGACAATAAAATATCAAACTGATAAGATTAAAAACATCTCATCGATGAGTGAATGTCGTTTGATCAGTCGCTCGCTGATTCCGCTATCAGCCAGTAGCGTTGCATTTAAATCTTTGTGTTCGTGTATACGGGACGCACTTTTAGCAAAGACTGATAATTTGCAAGTGAGTTATTATACAAACCACAATGTTTTGTTAAATAATTTACATTTCAGTTTAATGTATGCTTAATTGAGTCGTTACGACGTTTACTGGAGACAACAACTCAGCATTATGCAACAATCTGGGGCATTTATATTACACACGGTAGTGTGTAGACATAAATAAGGGGAGGTAGGAAATAAGTGCACTTTATATAATTTGATCGCCCTGGTCACTTTTGTGCCAAAAATTATCAAAGTTGGTGGAAATTTGACACAGTTACGACATAACCAATCTGACTGTTTTTATTGGGACACAGTGTAGAGAAAGACACAAGAACCATAGGCCTACCATTTGATGAAACGATGTTCATGGTACATGACAGAGTCAAATGGAGACATCTAGTAGCAGCCTCATAATCATTCTCGTAACGATGAAAGACAAAAGATTATATAAAAAAATATCAGCTGCTGTTGCGTGCGTTGCAGGAGATATGTGATAATCCTCGTCTGTTCGTCGACGGTGTAAACAGCAACGACTTGATTCAAGGAGAACTCGGCAACTGTTGGCTGGTCGCTGCCTGCTCCTGTCTGTCCGTTAGCAAATCTCTCTGGTCCAAGGTCAGTAGCCTGCCTATTGGCGTACCTACACTCGTGTGGTTAATACCCCCTTTACACGATCGAGCAAACATCGAGCAAACATCAACCAGGTCTGATGAAACCCCGCCCCCTGGTTTAAATGTAGGCCTAGTCTTAGCCCACAGCTGATCACGTGTTATATAGGTCTTCCAATTACAACCCGCCCGCTCTTCTAATTAACGGGCTAATTACCATAGCTCGTCGAGCTAGCTGGATGAATGCTAGCAAACATCGAGCAAACGTCGAGCAATTAGAACGTGTATTTTGAATACATTTTCTCGACGTTTGCTCGATGTTTGTTCGATCGTGTAAACGGGGTATAAGTCGTATTAGGTTTGGCATAGAAGACGTGCACTGGCTTTGGCCAGTTGGTTTTGGCCTTGAAAATGCTGGCTTCGAGTCCATCCTTTTTTGCCGACCCGCAGCGAATGACAGATTTTGGGTTAACTTTTCCCCAGCTAAAACTTGCTCTTGCCTTCAAATGATTAAACAGCGGACAGCGCCGATCAGCAAAAGGTTTGCTTTTTAAAAGTGGAAAACCGTTGCTGGAACAGTGCATCGTTATGATTCTGTAGGTAATATTGTAACAGATTTTAAAGCATTGTTTTCAGCATCGTGGCGAAGTTTTTTGTTTGTCTCTGTTCTTCACGCTTGCCGCGATAACTCATGAACCGCTGCACATAATTTTACAAAATTTTGCAGGAACATATAACTCAACAACCGCAAGAATCTTATTGAATTTTAATGTAATCCGTTAAAAGTGAAGATCACAGGACCGAATTTTTTCCGATACCTTACCATTGCGAAAGAGGACCATGCTGCTAATAGCTACTACTAGGCAGGGCCAGCTAGGCCGATAGCTATTGGCCGACGCTTATGACATTGCTATATCGCAGCATGCCACGACGACTACCGCGGACAGATTTAGCCTTGCGCAAGGTTCGACGGTCTTCGTTAAACTGGCTTTTGCAGGTGATCGTCAGTTCCGGAGAACAGGAGTTCGACAAATCTAAGTATGCGGGAATTTTTCAGTTTCGTTTCTGGCGTTTTGGCGTCTGGACGTCCGTGGTAATAGATGACCTGCTACCGACGATCAACGGACAGTTGGCCTACTGTCATTCGCCGTCTCGCAACGAGTTCTGGTGCGCGCTGCTCGAGAAAGCTTATGCCAAGTGAGTATCGTGCATTAGTAACAGCATCTTCGTGCGTGTGCTTTGTAACCGGTGGCTTTGTCGCCGGGAAAAGAGGGCTAAATATTAGGCTGTCGAAAAACTGCCAGAAAATCTTTTTCCTGTCGGAAAAGTTTTGTCCAACAATGCCAAATTTGGGGGCCCTATCACAATCCCGTACTATATTAAGCCTAGGTGAGATAGAGACTCTTGGTTCTTACATTATGATAGTGTAGAATGTAGATACTCTACTTTTTGCGACAGAATTTCGTGCCGCTGGATGAGAGATTCCTGTCGAACGAGGGCGTCGAAAAGGGGTACTCCCCTGTTTAAAAAATCGTTATTTTACCGCTGTCAACTCGTATAGCGTGAAAACAGGTGCAGATAGACCACAGAAATGATGCTCAATGAGGTCACGCTAAACCGCTCGTCATCGACTTCGGCGCTGGCTGTACCACTGACACAGCTCTCCTCGATCAGCGACTAAGCGTTCTCCGTCGCCGCAGTAAGAACTTGGAACAGTTTGCCATCAGAAGTGACGTCTTCAAAGTGCTTGCGAACATGTGAGACCAAACTTAAGACTCACTTGTTCTCCTCCTTTTTCCACAGTTGACAGTAGAGTGACTGCGATGCCATAGGCATTGTATTGTATTGTATTGAACCTGACTGATCGGTCGGCAGGTTGTACGGCTGTTACGAGGCTCTGGATGGCGGCGAGTTGGCCGAGGCTTTAGAAGACTTTACCGGCGGAGTGGCAGAGAACTACGACATCTCTGCCGAGCGCTACCCGGACAACGAAGACAAGAAGGACAAGTTCTTTCAGTGGCTGAGCGCCTCCCTGGACTCAGGCTCACTCATCTGTGTCGCCATTCCGGTCCGTTGACTCACAGCTTGTTGTAGTAGTAGCCTAGTAGCATTGATGTGGTGCCTCGAGGTAGTGCCTCGCCTCGAGGCTGCTTCGAAGCAGATTTTTTACTGCTTTGGTCTTGGTCTTGGTTTTGGACTTTGGTGCCTTGGCTTGACCTTGGTTTTTAGGGTTGATGTCTTGGCCTTAACCTCGGTCTTGGAGGTTAGTGTCTTGATCTTGGTCTTGTCACAAGACCGAGACCAATACACTAACCTCCAAGGCAAAGTTCCGGGCTTCGGTGCTGTTGTACAAGCATGCCTAGCCTGCAGCAAGTTTACCACCCAGTGCTTTGCCTAATCTCAAGCTGTCGAAATACATTTCTGCCATAAATTTTGACGACTGCAAAGACACAAAACTTTTTTTCTGACATAGAATACAGTTGCTTTGATCGCTATTTGCTCGCCTGTTTCTGCTACATCGGCGTTTGTAGAACGAGTTTTCTCACAGAGCAGCATTTTAATGCCATTTAAAGATATCAGACCCTATGCTTGAGAATCTGTTGTTTCTAAGCTGCAACATGCAAACTTTGTAACTGCAGTTGACAAGTTGATATGGACTATTAAACTTGCATGGCGTAATGTAAAGATTTGACTGATGTTTAGTGTGACTGGATTTATAGGATTATTGAGATTTTTTGTTTTATTAGAAGATTCTACATCTGTGCTGTATGATTTGTAATGTGCTTATTCGGACCTAAGTGTCCTATTCAGTCTTCAGTGCACTAAATGCCTAGGCTTTGGCCTCTGTCTTGAGGGTTAGTGCCTCGGTCTTGGTCTTGGCCTTGAGGCCTTGGTCCCATCACTGCCTAGTAGTAGCCTAAGTAGCAGTAGTAGTAGTTGTTGTTGTTGTAGGAGCAGCAGCAGCAGTAGTAGTGGCGCTACCCGGAAAACGACGAAAAGAATGACAGTTACTGCAATACTGCTTATCTATTATGAATGTTATTATTATTAGTGTCATTTGTATCATAGCGCAAATGCAAATAAAATGCAAAAAATGTGCCCTGCCAACTGTTACGTGCATGCGTGTCTTCATGTAGGGCCTAATGTCATCTTAAATGTTTTTAGCCGTTTACGAAATACAGACTGTGACATGTCTGTAGTCGAAGTGCAGCTGGTAAACTGTTCCACGCGGCCGGATTACCACCACCACAACTACTGCTACTGCAGCTGCTACAGCTAGTACTGGTTGACGTGCTGTGTAGGCAAAGACACAGGAAGAGATGGAGACGGAGGCGGTGTTTGGTCTGACGAAGGGTCACGCGTACGCCGTGACCGCCATAAGGAAAGTTCGTATCGCCGGCACCGGAATCCTGGGCTTCAGTGCCGATAGACTGGCGATGATTCGGCTGAGAAATCCCTGGGGCCCGGGCAGCGAGTGGACAGGTCCTTTCAGTGACGGGTCAGCTAGTCCATGTTTCGGTTTCGTTTCTCTCTGCAGCCTTGATTTTTGTTTCATGTAGCATCGATACGCGTTCTTTGCTCCTTCGTTTGTAAAAATGTGTACTGGTGATAGTTAAAGCGCGTACAGAGCGACGTAACTGAACTGAATTGAACTGGCATGGTTTAGTTTTTGACGAACTGGCCGGATGCTAGCTTAATTGGGTTTAAATCTCGCCGGCGCAATCACTAAGAAAGGCTCCTACGAAACGAACCTATAGCTGTAGGCTTATAATACCCTTGGTCCAGTGGCGTATTTAGGGGGGCCACGGTGCGATGCCCCCCCTCTTTGGCCCGACCATGAAATTTTTTTACAGGCAACTTTATACGAAAAGGTGCGTTTTTTGCCATTTTCCAGCAAGAATTGCAAAATTCAACAATGTCTGATGGTCTTTTGCGTTTTCAAATTTCAGAAAAATGGGCGAATTTGCGGTTTCCATTGAACATTCAGAAGCAAAAAATGTTTCAGCTTCAGGGGGCTTCGCCCCCTGACCCCCCGACCAGGGGCTCTGCCCCTGGACCCCGCTGCGGGCTCCGCCCTCAGACCCTCATTATAGGCTCGCGCTCCGCGCGCTCGCCATGCCACCCTCCTTTGCCAAATCCTAAATACGCCACTGCTTTGGTCCCTCCCAATACAAAATGTTAAGAATTTCTTAGCACGCAGCATGTAGGACTGACGTTACGTGAAGTTGCTGGTTCGACTCTTGCCCGTTGCACAACCAAGTAGCAACCCTGGACAAGTTGTGCATACTTATGTGCCTCTGTCACCAAACAGTATATAAAAATCGGTGACGCTCTGCAGCTGCAAAGGTAACCGCAGGTCTGGCGTCGCACTGGCCATGCGTCACGAACTTAAGTCGTCTATCCACTTGCGGGCTCAACGGCCATGGAAAAGATGGCCACCTCGCCCCCTAGGCCCTTTCTGGGGTATGGCACCTTTACCTCCCCTAGTTTGAATGCAGTCAAATGAGCGTATGCAGTGACGACGTAGAGCTGTGGTTGTACAGGTCGGCGGAATGGACCAAAATTAGGAAGAGTGATCGCGACAGGATTGGGCTCACATTCAGCGACGATGGCGAATTCTGGTCAGATTCTTTCTATACAGTCGTCCTCATAGGCCACATTAAGCCTAAAAAATTTTCTGTGCTTTCGGATGCCGTCTGACCCTAGTAAAAACGCTGCTCCGTTAAATTGTTACTGGATTCTCAAACATATTTTTGCAGTTTCTAGTTTGTTTTCAAAGTTTGACCGAAAAAAACTGTTTGCATCTAGTCTGTTGTGCTGCAGTATTTTTAGGCCTACTTTACTTCACATGATTGCCATTTCGTGCGTCTACTTGTTTTCTATGATTTATTGTGTAAAATTAAATAACACGTCATGATTATACAAATAATAACAATTTTTTCGCTCCCGTCTTTACTTTTTTGCCGGTTGCAACCGGAACCACAGAAATTTCTTTAGGTTTTACGAGTTTTGGCTCGTCTGTCCGTTCGTCTCGTAATAGCTTTCAACTCCAAAACAACAATTGTACAGACACTGAAATTTATATGAATATTTCGTGTCGCAGGAGAAACCGGTGAGCCAATTGTCAGCTCAAACGCTCAAAGGTTACGGTTTTTGGACACCAGATACAACCAGAAAAAACAATGCGTGAAAATTTCTGTCTAGTACAGTTGGCTTGGTAGTGTAGCGATTAAAACGTTGAACGTGCGATTGCGAGGTCGGGGATTTAACTCCTGGTCGGGTCGTTATCAAGTGGTTAGTACTTATGTCCGTGGACAAGTAAACCATTTCGGTACATAACCAAAATTAAGGCCAACTCAATCTTTCATTCATCTGTTATAGGTAAATCGAGCATCAGCCTGCTTGGCTGGGATTAAAAGCAGGTAACACTGTATGATCACGTATGGCAGGTGACGCTACGTAGTTCTGACATGGGTTCCCACGAAAAGCTGTAGACGTCTTTAACCCTACGTAACCTTTTAGTGTGACTTATTAATGTCCGATGTTGTGGTCTGGCTCAGTTGGTAGCGTCGTTGATTGAATCAACGAAGATAATCAACACCAGGCCCGGTTAGTACTTGGATGGGTGACTATACCGATATGTAACCAGCCACTCAAGTCCACTCAGCCTGGCCATCCCCTCGTGGGTAGGCACAATGAGTACCAACGAAAGCTGGGACGTAAACAGGCACACCGCGCGATGCACTAGCTCCGTATTCGTGGTCTCGTAGTGTAAAAACTGGTGTCTGGCTGAGGGCCAAGGAAACGGAGATCAGCGCCGCCCAATGGGCCTTAAGGCTCGGGAAAGACTTTACGTTTTTTTAATTAATGTCCGGTATTATCAGCGGCATCATCCATGAGTTAAAACAGTAGGCGGGGCAAGAAGTTGCAATATTCCGACAGACACTGCGAATTTCTAACATCAGAATTCCCACAGACGGTTGCAAATTTCTGACAGAGGAGATTATGCGTGCTGAAAATATCAAGTTTGCCCAAAGTTTTACTTTTGTTCCCGGATTTTTCCAAAATGGGGGTTTATGCCCAAAATTGGCATTTTTTGGACGAAAGCATTTGACACGAAAAAAGATCTGCCAACAATTTTTAACAGCCCCAGATTTTAAGTGCGCAAATGCTCCTCTCCCTGCTTTTTGCCGCGATGCCACTGACAATACACGATTGTACGACGACGCAGGATGACGTTCGATGACTTTTGTCGGTACTTCGTGAGTCTGGCAGTATGTCAGCGCATCAACACGTCATCACTGAGTCTGGAGAAAGCCTGGAACGAGCTACTTATCAACGGAGAGTGGGCTCTGCCGCACCGTGTCGGCGGGTGCATTAACAACCGCAAGACATTCCTCTTCAACCCGCAGGTGTGTGTGACTACTACTACTACTACTACTACTACTACTACTACTACTGATACTATTACAAGCCTGTTGTTGTTGTTCTTGCTGTCGGTGCATGTTTGCAGAGAGCAAGCCTGCGAGTACGAGGTGCTTGACATTACTACTACAGCTATTACTATTACTACTACTGTTGCTGCTGCTGCTAGCGCTGCTACTGCTACTACCACTACTACTACTGCTGGTATTGTCGATGTTGATTTGTTGTTGCCCGTATATAATTCGAGGTGAGTAAGCCTGACGAGCTATTACTACAACAACTGTTACTATAATAACAGCAACAACAACAACTACTACTACAAGTCTAATTTGTTGTTGTTGTTGTAAGTACATGTTGGAGGTCAGCAGGCAAGCCTGATGAAGTATTACTACGACAAGTATTACTACTACAACTATTACTACTACTGCTACTACTGGTGCTTCTACTACATCGACTGCTACAAATGTGATGTGAATTTGTTGTTGTTGTTGTTGTTGTCAGTACATGTTCGAGGTCAGCAAGGCTGATGAAGTATTGATCGAGCTGACCCAGAAGATGCAGAGATTGCCAGGCGTTGATCGTGAAACCATCGGATTTACTATCATGCAGGTCAGTAGAAGTAGTATTTGTCAGTTATGTTCTCCAGGTGGCAGCACAGTTCACGGCGGGCGAAGATTTTTGCTGTTCCAGCGCTGATTTTTTCCAGTTTGTTTTAAATTACCGACATGCTCTACACATTGCCGGTTTTTAGCCGACCGTACTTAAGTAACGGTCAAGCTTAGTTACGGTTGTCGTCACTCTGTCGTCGTTGTCCGTCCTTTAGTCCGTAACGGATGTATTGTGGCTAAACGGTGCGAGATAGGGTCTAGGTTGCTATTGATCACATTGGCTTTCAAGTGACTTGAAAATCATTAATCTTGGATCACCTTGCAGGGTCATAACGCACTATGGTATGCCAATCGTGCGGTACTGTGGCTAAATGGTAAGTCGTAAAGAGTGGGCAATCGTACAGTGGGATAGGGTGCTGGCGTTTTTATAGGCTATCAATAGTAATCGTGTCTCCATTTGAGCGGTTTGGCTGCAGTTTTTAATGGAATGTTTCAAGCTGTAAGTGGCCGTCTCTCGGAAACGGTGCGAGGTAGGACCAAGGTTATTCACTAATCACTAACAGGAAGTCGCATATTGGCTTTCAAATAACGTGAAAATCATTAACCTTGGATGACCTTGAAGTACGGTCCAGTACGGTCGGCTGTCCTAGCTACAGCTGGTTTTTTTGTCTTCAGTGACACACTCGCTTCTAGTTAAAATTTGAGGACGCCATGCCCCCAGGACGATGTGGACCCCTCAGCGTTACACACGGAAAAAAGCTTTCGTACTGCTAGGCTATTGCATTTGTGTCGTTCGTTACAGGTAGAAGACAATCGCGAGTACCGTGTGCACGTGATAATGCCCGTGGTGGCGTCGTCAGCGTTTCGCAACAGTCGGAGTGTCCTGGTGCGTCGCACGCTGCCCGCTGGTCGCTATGTGGTTGTCGTCTGCACGTTCGACCCCGGAGTCATCGGTAGCTTTCTGTTCCGCGTCTACACCGGCAGTCCCACTAAAGTCAGGTGATTTGGTGTTTTAGCTCCCATTTCGCCTAAACCTAAATCCTACTTCGCCTACGGCAGCGGTTAGGGTTGAAGATAGGGTGGCGATAGGGTTAGGGTTAGTGGTTAAGGTTAGGGCTCAAGATGAGGGTTTTTAGGCCCAAATTTTGCATTTTTGAACAAAAATTTTCTGACAAGAAGACTTTCCAACAGCCAAAAATTCAGGGTGGGCAATTGCCTTCCCCTCCTTGCCTCTCTGCCTTTGCCGCGACGGTAGTGCACGTGTGCGACCGTTCATCTGCTTACGCATCCGCTCGCTCCGACTGCGCACTGCGCCCAGTGAGTTGGTCGGTCGGCCAATGCGCGATCCGCCAGCGGCCTGCCACGAGTGAAGCTTGTAAATAGTAAATACTCGCGCGAAATGCGTCCATTTACTTACTTCTGGAGGTTTTCGATCCAAAAACAACGACAACTGCTCGATCTACTGCTACTACAACTATAGCCAGACTTTTCCAAACCAAACGAGGGAGGGGATTTAAAACTCTAGCGAGCGGTAGGGCCACAAAGCAGCCCTACATTTAATTCAATCCAGCTAATTGGTCTAAAGAAACGCTGTAAGCTCCCTCGGGACATGGCCCCTGTCGCAGATGCATTTTTGTGCATTTCGATTTCGTCAATCGCACCCGTCAATACTGACAATGTTTGGTTATTTTTAATGCAATTTTTCCCAATTCCGGCTGACGAGGTGTGACCGTGGGACCCTGCATCTGGCCTTGGGTCTGATCTACCTACTGTTAGTGCTGTGGTATGTATGACAGAGAGCTGGTGTTGGACAAGCCAGACGGCGCCGGCTGCACGGCCTGTCTACCAATGTTCCGCACGTTCGAATGCGTCACGCAGATTCACGTTGTCCAGGCGATCGGACTGCAGCGAAACTCTACCGACAAAGGTATGTTGACGCGTACAGCCACCGGCCAGTGCGCAGTTGGTTAAAATACCTATATTGTTAAAAACCGTGCCGCGATGCCACTGTTGTGACTCGAACTTAACCACAACGAAGCAGCTTATTTGATTTATCTACCCGTGCCCGGGAGGGATGAAAGGCTGAGTCGTTGGTGGTTGGTTTCGAGGTGGCTTACCTGTCCTCAGACTGTATCCCATCAAAATAGTAATCACTTGATAAATAGCAACCAACCCGACCAAGAGTTAGAACCACGACTTTTAAGTTCCAATTTCAGTGTAACTGTTATGCCATCTAGCCGTGTAAGAGCTATGGACACCTTTAAAGCATTTAGAACACATTTGACGTTTTGTTTTGTTTACAGGGATACTGACGATGGTATTTTACATAGCAGCTGTTGCTAGGACACAGATTTAACATAGCAAAAGCTTGTAAAATAGTAATACATGCATAATAACTTTGCGTGCAGACATCGAGGCGTACTGTGAGATCAGTTGTGAGGGTGAGAAAGTTCGTTCGCCGACCGCCGACAAGACGCCAAACCCGGAGTGGAACACGTTCGCAATCTTCTACCGTCGACAGCCGCTCAAGAAACCCATCAGAGTCGACGTGAGTATAGCCTTAGCCTACAAGCCACTGGCTGTCGGTCGCATTTGTACTCAAAGCCTAAGCTTATAATACAACAAGAAGTCCAGCTGTCGCAAGAGATGGCCGACAGTACGCCGGTGTTTGAAGGCCAGCAAATGTGAATGAGGGGTCAGTTCAGTACCCGTGTTCAAAGGGAACGGGTCAGAGCCCTCTTTTGCTAGCACGGCGCCCTTGGCACTGACTCCCCGCGGGGCCTGTACCGCACAATGATCTGTGACCACACTACACTACAAACTGCAGGATAGGCCTAAGTCTGTAGATGATGTTAAAAAATATGCAGGCCTATATCATGTGTGTGTTTTTAGGTCAAATGTTTGGACCCTAAATTTTAGCTCCCCAAACATTTCTACACTTTTTAATTGAATTCAAGTTGTGTCAGCCATTCGTCTTCTAATGCGATAAAAAAACTGGTTATAGATTGACTGATCGATTAGATTGATCGCATCGTCCACTACGTCAATCATCGCCGTAGCGCGGGGCCCTTTTGGGGAGCGGGGCCCACCCCCCCCTAAAGACGGGTCTGAAAAGGGTGGGTCGGCAATGGAGACATTAGATAGGGCATTCGCAAATGGCAGTAGCCTGATAATAATGCAACAATTGCGCTGATGCAATTTGGTAATAATGCGCTGTTTTTACGCGCGAAAGCAGCTACTGTTTTCAGCGCGTCTTAGCCATCGCAATTCTGTCCGTCCGTCCGTCCGTCCGTCACACGGGGGGATCAGTCAAAAACGGTGCAAGCTAGGATCACCAAATCTTCACCTTAGGCTGCCAGAAGACTCTAGTTTCAGGAACCGTAAAGCTTTTCCATAAATTCGAAGGGGGTCACCCCGAACGAAGGCGCTAAATGAGAGGGGGGTGGAAAAAATTGGCGATTTTTAGCCAATTCAGATTTTTAGCGCTGTATCTCAACAACGGTGCGAGATAGGGTCTAGGTTACCATTAATCACTAATAGAAAGTCGTACACTGGCTCTCGATTGCCACCAAATTCAATGACCTTGGATGACCTTGAACGCTAAAATAGGGGTTTTAATTGATTTTTTGACGATTTTGGGCTGCGAGACACATTTCGAGAGCGAATTGCGCCGAAATCAATTGAGATAGACACGGACAAGCTGCGTACGAAATTTTTAGCATTGAACGTAGATTTCGACGATCTAAGTCTCGATTTTCTAGGTACAAGGAAACATGCGCACGAGGGCATCAAAGAGCGGTACCCTCGTAAAAGTCGCGACGAAATGGCTGAAGATAGACTGACAGTTTGCGAACAGGAACTGCTATAGGCTTTCGCGCGTCTCGTGAGCATTAGCTTAAATTTCTTCTTTGCATGCTGACGGCGAAGTTCAAACACTGTTGTCCGGCATCTTAATTAAATCGACTAATCGACACGACGATTAGTCGACTTGGAGCACTGGCAATGTGTACGTGGTAGGCCTATGGTATCGCAACTGGTTGGGTTTTGACAAGTAGGCTACATAAATTATAGCTTAGGTCGAATGACGGACTGTTTGGTTAATTGAATGTCTGTTTGATTCATTGACTTTATCAGCTCTAGGGGCCTACATGTAGGCATTGCATCGCAACCGGTTGGGTTTTAATTGTGCAGGTATGGCATCACAACTGGTTTGGTTTCGACGAGTACCTGGGTGGTCAGGTGTACATAGCGGCTAAAGACGTCAAAGACGAACCCGTTGAGTTGCCTCTACTCGGCCGCGATGAAGTTATTCGTCCTGGACGTCTGCTTGTTCATCTCACTACCAGCCATAACCTCGCCGCCGTCTGACACTACATTCTATAGACCAACCTGGGGCCCGATTCTCAAACAGTATCATAAGATTTATCTTAAGATACCTCTTAGAACCATCGCAAATAAAAGTTAAGATGTTCGAGGGTCGTCTCACAAGTTACAACACGTCTTAAGCGAATTCACAGAATTTGTTTTGGAAGATCGTGAAATTTGTCACAGAATTGCTAGATTTTATCTTGAAACATGTTTCTAGTGTTTTAGTTCTAATGTGAATTAGATCATTGTCTTAAGACGACTTTAAGTCTGAAAACTGTCTTAAGATTATCTTAAGATCTTCTGTGAATAAGGCCCCCTGGTACTAAAAGATTGAGATTGATATGGGGAGAGGCTCCATCGCCGAAGGCCGAGGATTGAGAGGTGTTGGGAAAGAGCTTACCCCCTCCCCATTTGGGGAAGGGTTTTGGGAGAAGGCTGTGTAGTGTGCACTGTTCCAGAAAATTTTCGAATTTCTGATCTTAATTGGCAAATTTTGGTGCACTATATAAGTAATGTGACATACGTTTTGCAATATCATACTTATCACCAGTATATAGGGTCACGCGCAGTTTTTACCATATTACGTCAATGAGGTCACAAAATTACACAACTATTTTTGCGGAAATATTTGCCGTCGTTGTACACAAAATGACACATTGAAAGTTAGATCCTTAATTTTGCCGCCATATGTAGCTGCTGTCGCCGATTTTTTTTTCATCGGCTAGCCGCCGCCGAAAAAGTTTTTGGCTAAGCCGGCTTAGCCGATAATATATTTTGCATGCAGCTACTAGGAAAATACTCGGCTAGCCGAATTATGTCAAATTAGCGCAACTCAGGTTAGTCGTTCAACTGCCTTTGTGCATCACAGCGACGTCGTTTGATGTTCATTATTTTGTAAATTAGCTGCGTTATTTGCGTTCGTTGTACATATACTCATGACAATTGTGACATTATCACCATCGTGTGTGCCTAACTGACTCTAGCTGTAACTTTGCCTATGCCAGATATAAAACTACATATAATTGCTAATCTACAGTTGCAACAACAGCGTGTGTACGGAGTTTGAGTATATGAGTTCTGTTTGTTTTTCCTTCACGATATTTTCGATATATCGAGTCATCACTTCTATGCACGTACCGTGATACTGTTAACAACCGCTATTTCGACATAGGTTGTCAGCAAAGTTTGAGGGAACTCTACTCTTGTGTAAATGTTGATTTAGTTTTATTCGTAAAAGCCGCCCATCATCACACTACATTTGCATTTGTTTTGAAATTTTCTGGGTAACATTTCAATAAAACTCTAAAATTTCGATTTAAAATTCCAAACTGTTGCTGAGAAAACAGCGAAAAACTTTATGGGTGCACTTTTTTGCCGCACCCTGTCGTTTACCATAGCTTGTACAAGCATGCATGGACTGAGGATGGACAACTCGACATGCACATACTTACAATGCATTAATCTAATTCTGTAGCTACTAGGTAGTAGCTACAGCATTTACATTACATATATTCAACCATCTCAAAACATCTCTTGGAATGTTTCGCGAGGTATTTTTTTGTCTGTAAAATTTACCACATGAACCGCAGCAGAAATGTTTTTCATTCGAATGTATTAGCTGATGAGATTTCAGTTCAGATGCTGTACAGAAACGATTTGGACGTAATTATATACTCTTAAGGATTATCGGATTTTAATAATTTTTGGTAAGGGTATTCCTGAGACAACTTGCAGCCAAATCGTTTCGTAGTTTCCCACCTCACTCACTGTAAGTTTCTGCACTACCTGGGGAAATAAGAACCAACAAAATATTGCATTTTTACCTAAAGTGGTATTACTATTTAATGTAAATAACACACAAAAAAACATTTTGTTGACATTTTTGACACTTTGGCTGACACTTTATTACATTGTTTCGTTTTTCAGCTGCCTGCAATAAAATTGATCGAAATGTTGGCCAATTGTGCAATCACAAACATGGAGACAATTTCTCCATTTATTGACAGCAGTATCAATAACGTTATGCTCCGGAGTCCGGACTAATCCAGACTTCACCAGTCGCTTCCTGAATTCAAAAACATTTCTTAACGTTATATGATAAACATACTGCTGCACGACAGTCAAATCTTGTAATCGACTGGCTCTTGGGGGCCACGGATCAGGATAGATGTAATTTATCGACGTTTTTTTTTTATCATTTTAACGCATATTTTGCTTGGTCTGATTTTTCCAGGTTGTGCAAAAGCAGACATTGGGTGAGGTGAAAACTTAAACAGTCATTTAATAGCCAGTTGTGTCAAAAATATGTGTGCCAAAATTATTAAAATACGATTTTCATGCTTTAAGTTACGGTCAATAGTGTTGAAAATGTTTTTTTCATTTTTTGCATTCTGCAGCGCATATTTCGCATGCTTTTCTTTCCCAAGGTAGTGCAGAAGCAGACATTGGGTGAGGTAAAAAACTGAACGGCCATTTAATGGTGAGCTGTGTCAGAAATATTCACACCAAAATTTATGAAAATCTGATAATTTTTGTTCAAGTTAGAATCAAAAATGTCCGGGATGTTTTTTGAGACACAGTGTATAACTAAATTACAGTGACACACTGATGATGTCAGTACTTTGTTTTAAAATACGACATAACTTGTAATAGACCTTGTCTTGATCGATCTGGTCTCAAGACCCAGGCTAGATGATACAAAGCTAGAACATCTGACTTACTGGGTATATGGACTAATAAGTATATTCGTAACTAGCACATACAGCTATTGAAAATTGGGCCTAACTGACCGTCATTACAGTTTCCATTTTCAGCTGCAAACCACGTACTGGTCACTGTGTAGTGACCATTAACAGTGACCATTACCCATTCTAGTTTCTACTTGTTTCAGAACTGATGTCTGTTGCACTTAGCAAAATGACGTCTGAGATGACTCTTGGTACCAAACGAACTGGCCCTGACATGCGTGGACGCATAAAAAGCTCTGCCGTGAGAGAATAGTATTTCCATTAGGCCTAAAGCAAACGTTGCAGATACACACAGCACTCTCCTGAAATTTATTAAGTAATGAACATCGACAGTGATGGGCAACCAACTAAAAACGTTAAACTATAACTAAAGTTTCTTCTGAGCTATTAGTTAACAATTACGTTTGCAAAATAGTTAATTAAATTGAATCATTAATTAATATATTTAACAAATTTGCAACTATTTTGCAGTAAGTGGTGCAACGTCGTTGACAAAATGCGACATACATTGAAATTCATCAAAATTACACCGTGTCTCAAAAAAACGGTCAAAATTGTTTTTTTGTCATAACTTTGTCAAATTTTTACTAACTTTAATAATTTTTAGCATGTTGATGGCTAAAACGACAAAATTATGTAAGGTGCACTCATTTCCCCCTCACCTAATTTATGTCAATGCACTACCATGTGAAACATAGATGTTTCAAATTGTTGCATAATGCTGAGTTGTTCACTCAAGTAAATGCTCTATCGAGTTCATTAGGCACAAAATACACTAAAATATATATTATTTAATAGAATTATACAGGGTGCGCCAAAAAATTTTACCCCCTAAGGTTTTCTGTGAAATGTAAAAATTCGGTGAGTGGTCGCGCTTAATACGGCATAACTTTGTCAAAGTTGGAGATAACTGAATAAAATTTTGCAGGTTAGCATAAATCTGAATGGATAATAGGCGTGTAAAAT
>Ga0056128_1002033_pt1 | contig 23563 bp, 15 predicted proteins | sample WorMetLIZISLAND2_FD_71113 | JGI IMG/M metagenome (GOLD analysis project Ga0056128, IMG submission 71113) | Marine gutless worms symbiont microbial communities from Max Planck institute for Marine Microbiology, Germany - Olavius geniculatus... ... | reverse complement strand
GTATGTACCTATCTGCAACCGTTTTCACATTATTCGAGCCAATAACGGCAAAATGACGTCTTTTTAGGGGGTACCCCTCTTTGACGCCTTCGTTCGAGGAGAACCCCTGCACCCAGTGGCACGAAATTTTGTCACAATAAACTAGACACATTGGGGCAGCCATAGTAAAGATTTCGTGACTCTAGCTTGCACCGTTTTGATACAGCTCACGAGTGTGTCGGACGGACGGACGGACGGACGGACAGACAGAGGACAGACGCCCAGACGATGGCTAAGACGCGCGAAGCATTCTGCTGTCGCGCGTAAAAAAACCACAAAATAACCGAAGCGAACTAACTATAATGTCGTAATTTAACGACATTTTCAACAGTCTATAGCTAATTTTTAAGTTTACTGACACATTTTAGTATCTATGCAAAGCAAACTGCCTTGCTAAACGTTCACGTTTTGTGTTTGTGCTTTTATAAAATTTACATACATTTCATTTTTAAAATATCAATATCGATTTCGCGATATTTTCAAAATATGGTATCAATATCGTATCGAAATTAAAATCCTGATATCGAATCATACGTACATACATTATATCAAATCGTACGGAAGCCTAGGTTTTTGAATGGTTTTATGTTGGTATTTTTATAAATTATTAGGCGCGAAATTATTATTTCCAAAAATATATATAAGAATTTATTGAAAAATAAAAACATTTATATGACCTTTAAAACTAAATTACATTATAAGTTTGACTTTGAAATTGTTCTGGAAAATACTCGCTTGCCATTTCCCTGAGTATTTGCGTCATTGAAGGACACATCACAACGTTTAACCATAAAAGTTATGCTATAATTAGAACAGCGAAAATGGCGCCATTCGAAAACTAAATTTACGCACTTTTGGTGTGATTACATTTCATTTCGCAAGGTTTTGTAGGCTTATTTTGAAGACTTTATTTTTGCGACTTAAAGGTTTTTTCGCTCTCAGCTTTGCTAACAATAACTGGTATCTAGGTCATTGTGAAAAACGTAGTTACGATTTAAAATTTAATTACGATTACGATGATTACGATTCAATGTTTACCTGCCGTTGCGAACTCGAACGAAAAATGCTTACAAAGTTACTATACGAAGTTTCCAAGAATTTTAAAACGATAATTGCATAGTTATCAATGACATTATCGATTAGTAGAACTTTTGTGATAACTTGATAGAGGGAGATCGTTAAGTGACATAGACTGTCAAGTGACGTTGACTGTCGGTAAAAAATTGCCACATATAGTACGCACAAAAAAACGATATAATTTTTGTCGTATTTTTTGATTTTGTGCCAAGAACTATTGGAGTCGGTAAAAAATTTTACAAACTACAAACAAAAGCAAATTTGTGCATTTTTGAGACACGATGTAATTTGAACGGGAGCGCTAAAATCGTGAGACTTGACAACGTGGCACCAGATCGCACTCGTGGACAATGCGAGACCTGCACATTGCGGCACCATATAGCAATGGTGGACATCGCGAGACTTGTTTTAATCTGCGACTATTTGCACACTACATTTTTTTCTACATGTCACGTAGCAGGCAAAATGAGGGCGAAAAGTCTAAAAAATTTATCAACTATAACGGGACAAAAATTCTTAACTTCGACGTGGTGCACGTACTTAGGAGTAAAAAGCAAATGTTTTGTTACAAAAATGTCAGCTAAACAGCGTCAAATTACGAAAAAAAATGCGCTAAACGTTTTCATCGTACTTGCAGACTCATATGATATAAAATTCGACGCAGTTTAAATTTAACAGAAACGCAAAATCAAACTTCTATCGCTGATTTCGTCACCGGTGACGTCGTCACCGCTGACATGGACGCCTGACTGGCTTCGTCGTCGTCATCGCTGCTGATGCCGCTGCTGCTGCTGCTGTCGTCACGCGGCTGTAGGGACCATGTTTAAGCGCCAAAAGCAACGGCAAACTCACCAGACAGTGAACGACGTTCTGGACGTTCTGGGCGTCTGAATCACTTTCATACATTTTTGTGCGCTAGATAACTGTTTGCGAGTATTGGCACCAACAGCCGCCAACCACATCCAGCTAGAAAAGTAGCTAGAATATTTCTGTCTGCCGCGAAAGCGTCAGCAGCAGCGCAGGTCCTTTATCTAGTCAGACGAGCTCTAGACATCGGTCTGTGCGGAGCTCTTCTAGTTGTCGCAATGTAGCGTACGTGATAGCAACGTCATCGCTGTGGTGACGTCGTAGCTGTGTGATCCTGACATATAGAACCTCGCCATTAAATGTTATTATTCTGGAAACCATCCTGAGTCGTCTCTGTGTCTCCTAAAACCGTCTTTGGACAATATGAAAGAACCAATAGTGGTCTGACAGTTGGAGTGACACAACCAACCTGTCTACATAGATGGAGCTAATTCCCTAGAACCCAGAACATTTAGTAAAGAGGCCACCGTCGACCTCTCTTACATTTTGGTGGAGATGCTCAAGTTCCCGTTCTGTGCTCGTTCCAGGCTCGGTTGTTGCTTCAACTCCACCAAAATTGCTTTCGCGTTTCACGTTAGTTCGCTGCAATTGTGATTCGTCTGCTTTCTTTGTCGTTTCATCAAGGTGGACAGTGGCAATTTTCATCATTTCAGGTTAGACGTACATTGTTTTCTTATAATTTTGAATCATCGGTTAAACTGTGGGAGTCTTCATAGTGTCATCATTTTGTCATCATCATCCTGTGAGGTTTGGACATAATTCAGCATATTCAGTATACATCTGAGGGTATATCGAGGACGACTACAGTATGACAACGCCAGTATCAATGCCGCTGGTGCAGTCGGTCATCTGAATTCAGACTTCTGACGGTAGAACGCTTTCCAGTTCAACTGTATAAGAGTCTCTATCGTACGTACATTGGACGAGTATCTATAACGCGTTACTTTCGACCACGACAACGGCAACTCCCGTCCGGAGGACGTAATGACGATCAACAAGTAATTCGCCGTGACTCCAAACATCATCTTCTATGACACATGATCCAGTGGCGGCTGACGACGGTGAAACATTCTGCAAATGTGACGAGCTTATGACGCGTCATCGTCTATTCGATAGATGGTTGACATGGACGTACAACAGCAGCACAAGGTCACAAGACAGATCGCTTACAAATCAGTTCGTGCCGCGGGGTCGCTCTTCAGGCGCATCTTAACGACAACGCGGAAAATCGTGACACTCGTGTACAACCAACAACGACGCATCGACAACAACGCAAGCACAACTTCAAGCATTAGGACGAGTTCGACGTCAACCTAGGACATCAACTCAGTACATCAACACATTGAGTTGTCGCCAACAGAACGTCAACACAAGTACCTCAACACAACAGCAGATCCGTATTTTAAAGGTCCTATGTTTGAATTAGAAACTGTGCATAGTCATTAGTTTGAAATATTGTGTATTATAATATTTGAATTGAATTAAAACTGCAGGTTAATAATAAAATAAGTTAAAGTATAGTTTTACACTAAGTTTCTGTATTTTTAGGCCTATTAAATTTATCATACTTGTGTAGTTTAGGTTAAAAGTTAACAGTCGTTGTGCAAGTTTGTTAATTACTATTAAAATAAATTTAGTATATAGAAGTTAATTTTAGTAATATATATTACGGCAATTTTATAGGAAAATAGTATGAATCGTCTTCTTAAACAATTTGGTTATTTTTTATTTGTAGTATCTACATCAGCATTTCAAAAGCAAGAAATTTTTTTATTGCTGACCTTACTGAAATGTTAGACGATGTAGGCCTATGACAAACAAAAACCTACATCAGCTTTGTATACTTAAATTAATAGCATTACAATAAATAACGATGTCAATCGTCGTGCAGTGCTAGAAATAAATAGTCGTTTAATTGTATAAGTTAACATTGTTAGTTATATTTTAATACTAAATATTGTTTATTAATTAATTTTTGACGACGCATCATAATTTTCTTGTCGTTCATTAATTTGGGTGACAATTCATTTCATTAATGTTAATTGTATTTTATTATTGTGTTATATTTTGTGTATAATAATTTACAATGTACAGTCAAATTCATAAATTAATTTAGGGGAAAATTCGTTTTCTCTAAAAGGTCACCTTGACTTAATACAGGACTAAACAGCAGCAGCTCGCTCGTAGCCTTGGCTGCCTAGATAGCAGCTTGGAGCTATGGAGTTATTTCGATACACAGACGTGAGCAGTGCAAACAGGAAATCCAAAGCGACGGGCAGTGTAAGCACAGACTACCGTTTGGCTTCTCCTTTGGCTTTCACATTTCGACGGCAGTTTGCTTTAGGCACAGCTGCGAGCAGCTTATTAAAGTTATTTCGGACCTGTAGCGCGGTGTAGGCTACTGCATTCCAAGCTGTGTGCGGTATAGAGGTATAGAGTACAGCAGCTAGGCGGCGATGGTCGTTCAGCAGCAGCAGCTGCTGAGCAGTCGCGCAACAGTAACTGCGCTGTAAAAGAAAAACACAGCTGGCGCTACTTCATCTACCCACTTAGTGGAGAGTAGGACGACGAATAAGACAACAAATCAGATACCAGCAAAGAACATCACTTTTTAACAGACCGTCAAGGTAAGCCAGGACTAGGCCCACAGCTCGCACAGCTGACAGGCACACAGACTTGTGCAGATGCAGACTACATAGCCTGCAGTACCTGGGCTCGTTACTACAACAGCTTCTAACTACGAGACCGCTCGTAGACTTAATCCAATGGCATGATGGCACGAGACGATTTGGATTTGACTGAGCAGCCATAGAGTCTATGTACCCCATATATTCGGTGATTCACAGAGTTGCACTTTACATTTGTCGGAGTTACAACCCCAAGCATTTTTTACGACGATGAGATATTGTCTCAACGCTATTGCTGACTACGTGATCTATGTATCGAACCACACGCGCAGTGCGTGATTGATTTGACAGAGAACATTCGTTAATTACAACCGCGAGAGACGGTTGAACACTGTTATGTGATACAGCTACATGTGTACACACTGCTAATGTGTGGGCATTTCATTGAGCCGTCACGAGTGACACGGCAGTGTTTATATTACGTCGATAGCTGGTGACAGTTCTGGCATGAATCGCGTTTGAGACTATATTGTATATAGTTGTATATAGGCTAGCTATTGTCATAATTAATGCGTTTGTTTTTCTTTCGCGAAGCATGCCATTACTTTCTGTTCATCAGTGGTAATATATCGACAATAAAAAATGTGACATGAGCTTATGACTAGCCGATTTATAGAGAGACGTAATGGTAACGTATATTTGTCACGAATCTTCGTTGCACTTATTTATTTGAGGTCAGACAACGTATGAACAGCATAATCACTTTGCGAAAAAGTCACGACGTGGTGAGATTTTATTAATGAATGGACTTTGCGCCATGGTATATTTGTTGCATGTTTATTTACTTGCACAGGCAAGCCGGAGAAGGCTTCGCCACATCTACAAAGCTGACAGCCTCGTAGTTCGGACATGTAACACTATAAAGACTAACATCTATTTTTAACTACTGACAATGAATACATACATTGGGGAATTTACTTAACTTGAAAATTAGTGAAAATTTGGGACTTTATAAACTTATATCAAATTAATGTCGACAGTTAACATTATTTATCATTATTTGTTATTGTTAGTTTGTTTGGAGCATATTTACTGTTGTTCAGAGTGTTGCATGTTAGTCGCGTTCGAGGCGAGGTAATGAACTGGTCAACGGATTCAGGCGACTTCGGTCACACGTCGGCAAGTACACATTTCCGCACATCAGATTCCGCGGTCTACTCGACCGTCGTGACATATAATTGACAATGCTGTACAAGCTTCGAGGTCGTCTGTGCTCCTACGATCAACTCATCTTCGCTGGGATTTTTTTCTGCTGTATGGTTATTGGAAAAATATTTTTTTCTGTGCATGCTTTGTTTTATTGGGGGAATCATTACTGTCTCCTTATGCTGATTCTGTTAAGATGGTCGTTTTCGTTCGTCAACTGAGGTCCCATTTGTTCTCTAATAACATTATCGACGATTACTTTGCGTTTCTTTTATGACTTTTATTTAGTTAGTTTGGTTTATGAACATTCAAAGCAGCATAAGTTCTGTTTGTCTATAAACATTAAACTTTGTTAGTATTCTACATTCTTAATTGGTCGCAGACTCAGTTTTTAAATTTATTTCTTTTTTATATAGTACAAGTATGGTACATTATTTCTACTTTGTTTAAGGTCATTTTTTGGTTTCATATTTAGTTATCAAAATGTGCGTACACATTTTTTTCGGAAGAGGGGAAAATGGACGATAGTTTGTTTGTAGCTTGGCTTGGCTAGAAACATTTATCTTACGCTGTAACGTAGGAAGCAATGTTAGGAAGCGAGCTAGGTTTAGAATAGAACTGGCTCGTACTGGCTGAAAGTGTAGCTAGAAAAACTAGGCACATTTGGCTGTAGGCTGCGTCTGCGATGTAGCTGGAAACGTAGCTAAAATATTTTTGTCTGCCACGAAAGCGTCAGCAGCAGCGCAGGTCCTTTATCTAGTCAGACGAGCTCTAGACATCGGTTTGTGCGAAGCTTTTCTAGTTGTCGCAATGTAGCGTACGTGATAGCGGCGTCATCGCTGTGGTGACGTCGTAGCTGTGTGATCCTGATATATAGAACTTCGCCATTAAATGTTATTATTCTGGAAACCATCTTGAGTCATCTCTGTGTCTCCTAGAACCGTCTTTGGACAATATGGAAGAATCAATAGTGGTCTGACAGTTGGAGTGACACAACCAGCCTGTCTGCATAGATGGAGCTAATTTTTTAAAACCCAGAACATCCAGTAAGAAGGCCACCATCGATCTCTCTTACAAAGTTTCGCGATGTTTATTCTTGCTACACGGTGCCACGTTGTCCAGTTATGCGATGTCAGTTTCAACACTTTTGATGGTCTCGCGATGTCAGGTCTCGCGATTTCAGTCGCCCCGTTTAAACAAAAATGCTGATACACACAAAATTATGTCCAGTCATTGAAAATAATATTCCTTTACAAGTATAACTTATAGATTAGCAAAAACACGTTTTCCGGATTGCAACTAAAGTAGCTCGCCTTTTTTTCTTTGCCTGTAATCGGATAGTCTAAAAGCGTTTTGTATCTTATTGTTAAATATGGCAGCAATAGACTGGTTGATAACTGTAACTTGCACTCTATCTAAAATGTCAAAATTTATAACTTTTTCTTTCACATTCTGAAACAAACGTATAATATTGTCACTGCCTATCGTGCTTATTTTGTCGGAAACCAAAACACGAGTGGCGTATAAAAATAGCGGTAGATTTAACACGTTTTTTTTAACAACATTTGGTACCTTTGGATTTAGCAAAAAACTGCTTTCACGATATAGATTCAAAAAATGTGAATCAAACGTTTTCATGTGGATTAGCGAATTAAGTGGACACTGAAATGCACCTCTGTTGCAGTAAAATTTTGGTAAAATTACAACGCGGTTTAGCAAATATCCAATCGTAAGCGCGGTTTTTAAGGCAGATATTTGACGCTCTGTCGATTGCTTGACCTGTAGTAATGATAAATTAGTGTTCGCTATAGGCATCGCATTCCTGTACGTGACATATCTTTGAGAATGACTGCTGTAGTATTCGTTTTCACCGTCATATAACCACATAAAATGTTCACGAAAACGATATATTTTGGCTTCTTTACCGACAATCCAGTTGTTGTGAACGACCAAAACCGAACAGTTTAGTGTGTCGATATAACAGCAGGGATCGCCCGCTCTTGGCAGCAACCGCGAATTATGCTCAAAATACTGATGGCCGCTCATGAATATATTTCTGTCTAGGACGGTAACGTTAAACCCGTTTTTTTCATGTTTTAGCTTGACAATGGCTTTTTTCAACGCTTCCTGATCGGTGGTGATTTTTGAACTAGTGGTTATATACTGGATCATTTCGTAGACGCGGAAACTAAATAATGTTGGCTTTACAACAACGAATCCGGCGTTGTAAGAATTGTAGGATCGATCCCATAATGCGGCCAAGTCAAATTGTTTCATGACGTTCTACAAAGACCAAACAAATATGTCAGCATTTAGTTTTACACAGCTCACTCGTTGTGATCTACCGTGTGTGTCCAAAAACCTTTAAACGTGTAAAATAACGCTTACTGAAATTTACAGAATTAAATTACATATTCGAAGCAGATGTAAAGCAGCAGTAAAGCCGCCCGGCGCTGTAACTTTAATTAAGAGTTGATATTTCGTTCGCAGCAAATTCACGGGGCCCGAACGCAATTGCATTATCTTAAACAGCAAGCGCAATGTTGAACTTGAGCGTGTCGAAATAGGACAGTTAAACTTTGTATATAGTAAACTAATGTTTACAGAGTCTATTGTATTAAACCTGGGAGGGATTGAAAGTAAAAACGCCGTTACCCGCCTGTCGACATGTAAAACATCTCACACTCTGTGATGTTTTTAGGCCGGCTTTCCAACAATGCCGGAATATGTAGACCTAAGTTCATTAATTTTGATAAAATCGAGAAAGAATTTCACCCAATAACTTTTTTGTTTCTGAACTTGGCAGCTTGTAGCCCTTCCCGAAGGCTTTCGAAAAACGTCAAAATATGTGGACCAAAGTTCATCAATTTCGAGAAAATCGAAATCATCGTCAATGTTTGTCCCCCATAACTTTTTTGCTTTTGTACTTTAACCCACAAACTTTTGACGTCTTGTAGTCCTTTTAAAAAGCTTTTTAAAATGCCAAAATATGTGGACCAAAGTTCACCATTTTCAAGAAATTTGGGACCAAATTTCAAAATTTACCAACGATAACTTCTTTGTTTCTAAACTTTGGCTCACAAAACTTTGGGGGCTTGTAGCCTTTTCCAACAGCTTTTCAACAACGTCAAAATATGTGGACAAAAGTCTACTAATTTCGAAAACAATGGTAACCAAATTTTAAAATTTGACGCCCCAAAAATTCTGTTTTTCTAAACTTTGGCCCACAAAACTTTTGGGGCTTGTAGATCTTTCCCAGGACTTTTTAAATACGTTAGAACAGATAAACCAAAGTTTATTAATTTTTTGCAAAAGTGGGCTAAATTTTAAGTTTTGACTCCAATTATACCTTTTGCTAAATTTTTGGCGCTCGGCACTACTCTTCTCGATTTCAATCACGCAGTTTGCAGAAATATGAGGTCAGATAGTCGATTTTGATATAGTCTGTTGGGTTCCGCGCATTTTTTTGTGGAAAAATATCAGGTTGAACATTCAATTTCGATATAGTTTTTTTCAGACACGCGCATTTTTTTTTGTATCAGCATAGGGGCTCAAATGTTATTTTAAACTAACTTTTTTTTGTTTTTGAACTTAGGCCCACAAAACTTTCAAAAAATGCCGGAAAAGTGGGCCGAACTTTACCAATTTTGTGCAAAAGTGAGCCAAAGTTCAAAATTTGACCCCCAATATCTGCTTCCCAATGGGGCTTTGGGAAACAATTTTAGTACGGGGCGATAAGTTGCCTCAGGTCCTACTTTAGTTCCAAAACTGGAAAACCTTACCCCCACCCCCAATTTTAGGTAACTTTTTCCGAACTTTGGGGTTCTCCATCTTTCACCCTTGGATTTTTAAAATTTCTCTGATCCAGCCCATAACGCTTTTGCATGATGATAGCACGCCCACAGTGAATCTTAAAAGCAAAAGTTGGGTGTCAATGATCACTTTGTTAATATAGAGCATTTTTGTTTTGTTTTTGAATTTAGGCCCACAAAATTTTGAAGTTTTTTAGCCCTGTCCAAAAGCTTTCCAAAAATGCCGAAAAATGTGGGCCAAAGTTCAAACTCTGACCCTTAGTATATGCTCCTTAGGGGGTTTTGGTGGCAATTTGGCATAAAGCGATAAGCGGACTTAGGCCCTACTTTAGTTCCAAAACTTGGGACCTACCCCTAGAACCCCAATTTCTGGGAAACTTTTTTTCATACTTTGGGGTTCTTTAACTTTGACCCCTAGATTATCGAGTTAGCCGAGTTAGAAGTTATTTTAACTTTGCATGTTGTTAGAACGTCCAGAGTACTTCTAAAAACGAAAAAAAAATCGGGACTTTGATAGGGAAAACAGGGTGCAATTTCTTCCCGAAATGACCTATCGCCCATAATTTTACGGTTTTTGACACATAACGTTGTTGTTTTTGAACTTTGGCCTACAAAATTGATGTATGTCGTAGGTTGTTTAGGGTTTTTTCCACAAATACCATTGTGGACCAAAGTTCGCTTATTTCGAGAAAGTCAGCGCCAAAGTTCAAAATTTGACTCTTTAAAAAATTCCATGTTTTTAAACTTTGGTTCACAAAGTTTATGGGGCCTTGTAGCACCAATTTCGAAAAAATCAAAATTCTTTTAAAAATTTGCCCCCTCAAAAATTTCTTTTTACTTTGGCGCAGAAATTTTAAGCGTCTTGTACTGCTTCTCGAGTGTTTTTCACGAATGCCGAAATATGTGGACAAAAGTTTAACACTTTTGAGAACATCAGAACAGACTTCACAATTTTATCACCCAATAACTTTTTTGCTTTTGAACTTTGGCTTGTAGCACTCCCGAAGGCTTTCCAAAAAGCGTCGAAATATATGGACCAAAGTTCAACAATGTCGAGAAAATCTGAATCATTGTCAAAATTTGATTTTCACAATTATTTTGTTTCTGAACTTTGGCCCACAATATTTAGGTGTCTTGTAATCTTTTTCGAAAGCTTTCCAAAAGTGCCAAAATATGTAAATCAAAGGTTACAAGTTTCAAGGAAACCGGAACCAAATTTCAACATTTGATTACTCTATAACTTTTTTTGTTTTTAAACTTTGCTTTAGAATGTTTTGAAGACTTGTAGATCTTTCTTAGGGCTTTCCAAAAACGTTAAAATATGTGGAAAAAAGTTTACTAATTTTGATAAAATCGGAATTACTGTCAAAATTTGACCCCTTCCCAACTTTTCGTGATTGATTTGACAAAGAACATTCGTTAATTACAACCGCGAAAGACGGTTGAGCACTGTTATGTGATACAGCTACATGTGCACTCACTGCTAATGTGTGGGCATTTCATTGAGCCGTCACGAGTGAAACGGCAGTGTCTATATTGCGCCGATAGCTGGTGACAGTTCTGGCATGAATCGAGTTTGAGACTATATTGTATATAGTTGTATATAGGCTAGCTATTGTTATAATTTATGCGTTTGTTTTTCCACGCAACCGTGACGCAATCTCGAAGATTTCCCGCGACCAGTCGCCGAGGTACCTCTTGCGATAAGTTCGTCGTTGCATGGCTATGCGCACGCGATCGCCGACGACGTACTTCCATCCGTACGACGGATACAGACGAGCTCTGACTTCGTCTTTGTTGTGGCGATCGACTTTGGCCGGCGCCATCACGATCGATTGGTGGTAGGTGTTGTACGAGTGCAGCAGATCGTTCAACACGTCCACGTACCGCTGCGTGTTGGCGTGCGTAAAGTAGCGGTACATCTTGGTCTTTAGGGTGCGGTTAAATCGCTTCACGACGCTGGCTTTCAAGTCTTCGTTTTTGCTGGTGTAAAAATGTATGCCGGGTCGTCGCAACATTGACTAAAACGTCGAATTTAGAAACTCCGTACCCTTGTCGCTCTGCACCATGTTCGGTGGTCTGGTTGCTATTATACGCTCGAACGCTTGCGTCGCGTCGCCAGCAAACTTTGTTCGAATGGCCACAGCCCAACCTCGTTTGCTGAACACATCTATGCACGTCAGCAGGTATCGCATACCGTCGTTGAACAGAGAAAAATTTGAGACGTCCGCCAGATTTATCTGGTACATATCCGCTATACCTTTCGAAAACGTTTTGCGTCGAGGAAAACGAATTCTCCTGGATTTGTTCAGCGTGTAGGCGTCCACGCAGCCGAGAAATTTCTTTACCTCGCGCTTTGTACCGCCGCCGTATCGTCTCAAAGTGGACACGTTACCGAAACTACCGGGCGCGCGAGGACGGGTGTAGACGGCGTTCAACTTTTGCTCATTTTTGCGCCATTTTACTGATCCCACTGCAGACGCGGTAGCGCGGCAGTCGTCGTCTTTCTCTTACCTTTTTTTTTCTTGCGGGCCGGCTGCGTCGACGACGACGTTTCAAGTTGGCGGCGCGGCGGTTGTCTCGGTGTGGTCGGTTCGCTTATCCAGTTTATTTCTGCGACGCTCGGTGTTTTTCCGACGTTGAGATATCTGTGCAGCTGATTCACGTATTCCTTGACTTTGCGGTCGTCGGCCAGGGAAGCGTCGTGCATGCGGAGTTTTCGACAGTTTGATGCTGCGATCGGTTTTGGCGACGGCGTCCACTGGTCTCTGCAAGGGTTTGTATTCGCGATCGAATTCGTCCAAGAGAATCAGCTTCTGCATCGCTAGTTGGCCAACAGGCTGGCGAGCACCGACAACACGGGCGGTAGCAGAGCGGCGAGAAATCCGCCCTTTTGCATGATCTTGCGTTTCGGTCGCAGCGACGTCTTTCTGGCGGATACCGCTCTGAGGTCGTGTCGCTTCGGACGCAAGTTAACCTTCTGACGATGGGTGAGGGGTACGTTACCTTTTATAACGTTCTTCGCGCACTCGCTGATGCAATCGACAAACTCGCGATCGCACTTGCGAACGTAGTCTCGTCTGGCCTTGTCACCCATCTTGCGTATGCGCTTGAGCGTCGGCAGGTATTTTTCACGCAAGCGCTCATGACGACGACGACGGTACGTAAACGTAACGAGTCTGTCCCGGGAATATGTTGGTGCGCAAACGCAGCGTCTCGTCCTGTTTCGGTCGAAGGTCGACGAACAAATAACTGTACGGTTGCCGCGTCGCGTCATTATATGCGTCGACGGCGAAGGCGGAGCGGTTAGGATACATCTGACGCGCCAAACTGGCGAACTGGCTGGCGTCTCGCGGATTCTTGAACAGTACCATGTAGTGAGCATTCAGATTTATCGTTCTGACGTGTTTGTTCTTGTGAAAAAGGTTCTGCACGAGAAACACGAAGGGGCGTTCCTGTGATGCGAACCTTTGGTAAACAGATTGGCCATCGATTCGTCGACTTCGTTCATCAGGTCGTCGATGACGAGCAAAACTGGCTCGCTACCGTCGAAATGCTCCAAGTCCGGCAGGCCCCGTCGAAATTCCACGACGTGCGAGTACTCGGCAAACGATTTCTAATACTCGCCGTAGCAGTACACGATTCTGGACGGTGGCGGTTCCACCATGACGGGAACGTTGTCGATCAACTTAAACACAAACTTGGTCTTCCCGCATCCAGTCGGGCCGGCCACCAGCGCCGTGAACGGATGTCGAAGGGGGAGTGTCATGTCGACGAGTACGACGACGACGACGAAGTTCGATATACGAGGCGACGAGAGCACTCAGCGTACCGACGAACAGCGTCAAAGCGATGTAGACGGATTCGTAGCGTCGGTCGCTTTCCGCGATCTCGTCGTAGGTCGTAACGTTAGCTTCGGTAGTCATGATACGAATGACGTTCGACTTGCGCGTTGATGCTATTTATACTACTCCCCCTCCCTTCCCTAAGGGGGGAAAATGGTGCGCGCCCATGCGCGCTCGCGCGCGCGCTAAGTCGCAAACCTTTATTCACAATAGAATTACGACACGACAAACGATCGTATACCACGTACAACGTCTTGCAATTTGCAAAAAACTTTATTCACAACACGGACGAAGAGAGTAATGACCGTACGCCAGAGTATGTACACCGTCTTGCAATATATAACGTTTGTCGTCTATCGCGCAAAGACACAATTTGGAAATTTCGACCGTGTTTAGCTTGTGGTTCTTTGAATGAAACTGACGAAATGTTGCAGTCGTTGTGGCGGTAGTTGGATTTTGCAGCACGTGCAGAAAACTGTCATGGTGGACGTGCTTCTTCACGTACCGCTTCTGGATGCCTTTTGCCTTTTTTGCAACTTGGCTTTACAGGACAGACTGTACATTTTCGCTCGAAGTTCGACGAATTCCGTGGGTGGGGTGGAGCCGGTTTCCGACTTTAACTTTTCGAGTACTCTGTGGTTCTTCGTGGAATATAGCGGATAGTTCTCGTCAAAATTACTGGTATCGAACAGGTCTGCGGCGTGACTCATATCTTCGTACAAGTCCTCCGTCTGGATTTGCCAGCATAGCGAGTCGGTGTCCGTGAATAACAGTCGACAGCGGTGTCCGTACGTAGGTTTCAAATATTCGTAATAGAATTTGTACAATATCAGCTTCGAGATTTCGAGAATGTGAAGTCGACGGCAATAGGTTTATTGAAGCGGATCTTATGTGGCTGTCCTCGCACCATAATCAAGTCTCGATTGATGATCACCGCCATGCGGTAGGACGGCTTGCTGACCGCTTTCCGGACCTTCGCGGTATCGGTTATCAGTCAAATGTTGACTCTCTTTCGAACACTCTCCATTGTCTTGCCGTATGTCGCGTTGGCTTTTAGTTTGGCAAGATCCGACTCGAACTGAAATTTCGCATTCTGACGCTGCTCCGTACACAGGTCGATTCACGGTTTCAGCCATCTACCTTGACTGAAAAAAAACTCTGTGAGTCTTCGTAATTTCCAGTCCTTGGTTCTTGTAGAATTGCAAATTTCTATTATGTGTGACGTAGTTCTTCTTATCGTTCAGATTTGGTACGAGTTTTTGACTGGGTTTCCAGTGTTGACCGATCAACGTCTGCGCAAACGGACTCAGCATCTCTTTCGTGACCGTCATAGGCTACGGTGCAAGTGGGTAGTCGGAATGAAGGTCGTGCAGTCCGTCCGGATACTTCAGATCGCACTCGACTATATAGCCGGTGGGCGAATCTTCCGGTATGGACATCACATCGAAGGTTGAAAGTTTATCCGGCGTGAGGAATCTGAAGTCACCGATGGGCAGAGGTTCCGACTGAGCTGCTCCGTACAGGTTGTTCGCGTCGAGGTAGGTGATGTAGGTAGTAGGTTGCGTCGGACTAAAATCGTCTACGAGCGGATTATTAGTCTTTGAATAGCGAGTCGATATGCTCGTGATGCCTCCGCGGTTCGCGTTTTCGATCATCAGGTAAGCATCTTGGTCCGTGATGAGGTCCAATTCCACCCGAGTGTGCTTGAGTGCCATACTCCACGCCAGTGACGGTAAAGTGGGATAGTGTAAACAATCAACACCGTGTTTCTCCATGACATTGCGTCTGAAATTTTAGAAGACGTCGGCGAGCAGCAGCACATCGGATACGAGGTAATGGTCGTGATATTCGCGGAGGTTAGTAATGTCGTAATATTTCCATATGTCCTGTGCACGTTGACAATCTTCGTCCGACAGCGGCTCGTCGGTCAGAGTATTGTAGAAGCACTGTATTGGTGGCAGCTGAGTTTCCCGGAATTTGGATCGATCGTCGACGTAGGAGTAAGGATACACTTCTTTGGCAAAAGTATACGGAGCGTCTCCCAGATATCTGACGGTGTGTTGAAAATTCTGCTTGCCGCTCTTCAAAAGCAGAGAGACCAAGTGCTCCAACGACGCGGAAAGAAACTGGTAAGAGTCCAAGAATTTCAAATTGCCAATCTGGAACTGTAAAAAGCGCTCGACGTTCAACGGAATGACTTTGACGTCGTCGTAAGTCACTTTCTGATTCTTCGATATCTTTTCCGTGTACTGCTTCTAAAAATATTTGATGACGAAATGTGCATCGTAGTTTCTGAGGTTGTGCATTACTATCGGTAGCATGTAACTGTTGGCACTGCATTTGCGTGGCTTCAGCTGAAGGTTGCATTTGTTGCAAGCGGCGAACAGATACTGGCCAGTAACGTGCGAGTGGTGTATGACTTTGGGGTTGTTATCGGTGAACGGAAGACGGCAGTTTGCACATTCCGTAGCTGTATGAAACTGAGCCATTTCGTCGACTGACATAGAACGGAGAGACACTTGTTCCGACATGATTTCGTTTATTTTGGCACTTTCGCTCATGACGTGTTCGTAAAACTTGTCCATAACACTGTAGACGTATGGAGGAGTCTGGTACTGAGCCACGTCGGTGACTCTGTAACAGCAGAACCCCGACACGCGATGCTCGTCGATTACACAAATATTACTCCAGCGATTGTCGTCGTCATCGTCCACATGTACGAGAAAAGCTTCGAAATCTGCAACAAAAAAAGAAGTCGAAAGGATGTTCTTTGTCGTGCGCGTGAAACTTTAATTTGCACTCGTCCGACTTGGTTGGATCAGGATATTGTGTCTGTTGTGCGTCGTGACACATGCACTGTGGAACGTGCTTGTCGAAAACTTCCTTCGACGAAAAAACGTTGAGACAGTTGTTGCAGACGTGACTTTTGCCGTTATGTTTCGTTATAGTGCCGAGTAGACGCGAAAAGTTCTTGATCCAAGTATAGTGTTGAGTCTGCGAGTCTGGATCATCGATCAGCAGCAGGCTAACGGCGTGCAAACGATCTCGCCCGAGACTGACGTAGATCACACAAAAACCTTTTTGGTCTTCGTCGTGCGAAATGACGTTGATGGCAATGTCTGGATTCAATTTCTCGAATTTCGGTATATCTTTGACGTGAATCGAAAACGAAAGTCCGTCAAAGTTCAGAGCGTCTTTGTGCTTGGTGTAACTGCTGACGTGGCACGGATTGCTTTTGGGAGGATAGAGACAACTGATCACGGCCCACTTAAAGCATTCGTTGTCGTTGTTTTTTACATTCACGATAGCCTGTTTTTTGACGATACTGGTCGGGGTTGGAACGTACGTACTGCCAGCGAGTGGACTGAACTGGGTTATGACCAGGCGAAACTCCGTCACGACGTCAAAGACAAAGTTGCTGCCGCGCTCCGTAAAAGCTTCGACGTAATCGTTGAGTTCGGCGAGCAGTTGGTCAAAGTCATACTCGTGACCAGTAGCCACCATCTGAGGAAAGGTAGTGAAATCACCTCTAACGTTCTGGGTGTTGCCTTCTTCGTCATCTCGTGTGAAATTGGCAGACGTCCGCACAACGACACGTATTGAGACGTACGAACGCACCTGATTTTGTATCTGTCGTAAGATTTCCGAGCGATTGCGTAGCAAGAAATTCTCATACGAAATGTCGTTAGGATGTGTAGCCAGCTGCACGTCGGTGACTATATCGTCGATAGCGCGACGGAAAGTAGGATTTTTGCTTGAATCGCACGTTCGACATATTCGATTTTGTAGGTTGGTAAAAAGTCGTGCTTCGAGGTAGCGTCTGCAACACTTACAGCATGGCTTTTCAAGACATAAAGCACATACCACGTTGTGGGAACTGACGACTCGACAATTGGGACAGCAAGAAAAGTGGTTAGGATGAGCTGCTGAATATACCCAGTCGTCAAGTTTTTGCTGCTTTGGTGGTGTCTCCTCCATCGCATCGTCATCGTCGTGTTGTTGCTGCGGTGGTGGTTGGACATCGGGAACGAGTTGTTGTCGTGCCAATTGACACAGCCTCTCGATTTCTTCCAGATTGCGTAACTCATCCATTTGTGTGCTGTAGTATCCACACAATGAACAAGATAAAGCGATCTAAAACAAAACGTCCACCGTCGCATTATAGGTAGGGTTAAAAGAGGCAGGTCTACCTGTTGACTGCAGTAGGTAGCAAAGTGCATGTGCAGCGGCAGGCAAGACGGATCGCATTATATAGCGGTATAATACTATTTTTAGCACATGACGTCATTGCTAACGTCAGCACGGGCGGCACGCGGTAGTAATTACTAAATATGGAAGTCGCTTTCGGACTCGCAGCGGGTGGGCGCCATGATTAATAGCACACGCACGGAACGCTGCGATAACAGACAACACGTGCGCGCATGAGTCATGCAGTGGGGCCGATACGCGTGCAGCGGGTGGCACGTGGCCCAGCGAGATAACTGATAACACGCGAACTGCAGACAGACAAGCTAGGGTTAGGGTTATGACAGACGTACCGGTACGCGCCGTGCAGCACACGCACGGAAATAAATACCAAATACGAAAGCGCCGCGATAACTGATAACACGTGCGCGCATGAGTCATGGCGATACGCGCAGCGGATGGCGTATCGGCACGTGACCCAGCGAGATAACTGATAACACATGCACTGCAGACAGACAAGCTATGGTTAAGATTACGGCAGAAGTACCGGTACGCGCCGTGTGCTACACGTGGTGACCACGGGACTGTACCGGTGACCTCTAGTCCAACTAAGAGTCCACTTTTAGACTAAAAACCGAAAGTACTATCCCATTCTCTCAAATACCAACTACTCACAAATATTTAGGGACTTGTAGATTTTTCCTGAGGCTTTCCAAATACGTCAAAATATATGGACCTAAGTTCATAATTTTGTGCAATAGTGGACCAAAGTTTAAATTTTGACCCCTAATATCTCCCTCACCCCAGCGGGCTTTGAGGGTTATTTTTGGTACAGTACGATAGGGGCTTTAGGTTCTACTTAAGTTAAGAACTTGGGGTATCCAGCCCCCAACCCCAGTTATTGGAAAATTTTTTCGAATTTTGGGATTCATCGAATTTGACCCCTGGATTTTCAAACGAATAAGCAAATTTTAAAATCTAAATTTGCATGGCTGTAGATTGCCCAAAGATTTTTAAAAAGCGAAAAATGTGGGTCCGTGATCTAGTTATTGAGCTAGGGGACTCCAAAGTTACATACCTCCACTTTTCCAAAAAAATTTAGAAAAATGGTAATTAATTCAGTGGATGGCCCTGATAGTTCAAAGTGTATATGTGCGTCAAAGTTTAGATCCCTTACCATGCCTTACCCAGGTACCTACCCAACCCCTCTCCCAAAATTTTTAGGGGATTGTTTTTGTTAACTACTAATTTTTTGTGCATTCGCGGTTGTTTTCAAGCTTGTTTATTCTGTAACGTTTTTGGACAAACGCGGCATAATTGACAAACCAAAATGCTTTCCAATGATATAAGGCAATAAGGGGTAATCGTAATAGATTTGGGGGTTATAGACCCACAAATAGAATCGATATAGGTAATTGTCACGTTTTTTGACATTTTAAAGCCCCCTAACAAACGTTTCTGCACTCGAAAATTACTTTTCGAAGGCTTTTAAAAAACATCGAAATATGTAGACCAAAGTTTACCAATTTCGAGAAAATCGTAATCATCGTCAAACTTTGACACCCCAATTTTGGGGAGGGTGAGCGAGGACGGTAAAATTTCGATTTTTTGACTTTGCCATTTCTAACTACCTCACATCGAAACTTAACACTGATGTATTGTATTTGCTATCTTTTGAAATGGGCGTTAAGCACCCTCGATTCCGAACACGCTAAGTGTTGGCTTCTCCATAACTTAATTTTTGCGTTAAAATTACCAATAATAAGAGTTTGAGGTCCAACAAAATTTTATATCATTTTCTACTAATTCTTTATCCGGTGGAATATACATGTTTACAACAGTAAAACGTGATTTAGACAAAGCAAAATTTACTTTAATATATTTAACTAAAGATGCCGTTTGTCAGTTTAAATCAGTGGGCCTATATAAAGTGTATTTTATATTTTCTTTTATCATTGTTACAACACCACCTTTAAAATTAGCAGTTCTATTTTGTCAAACAGTTTGATAACCAAAGATGTCAAAATGTTTTCCTGGCTTTAAAAATGTTTTTTTTTGTAAACAAATTATGTTATATTTGTTATTGTTGGTTGCTAAATGGTTTTTTAAAAGTCAGCATAATGGGCCAAAATTCCATTACAGTTTTACTAAAAATAGATAAATCTATCATATCACAACTTTAATAGTTAATAATTAACTTTCGGTTTAATACGTCAAATGACGCGGTTTTGCGCAAGGAAGTGCCTTTTAATTGTTATAAAATATTTTTTTTATTTATTTATTCGAAAAATTCCAAAAAATTACAATGGCGCTTATGGGAAAAATTTTAAAATTATCTAAACTGTCATAACTTCGTAATATAAAAATAACTGTTTTAAACCTTATAATTATTTGGTTGACGTTTCGGCAACCGCTGTTGCCTTTTTCGAAAATGAGTCGACTTTTCTCCGGGTAGTGTCACGTGAGTTCCGGAAAAAAATGTAGTCGTAAGCCGGTGATAATAAATATGAACCAATGTCTCTGTTCATAGCCCGTGTCCTCGTCTTGCGTAACTCCACAGCCTCCTTGATCTATCGAGTACCGCGGTCAGGTTTATGACCGATAACTTTGACATCCTGCGACCATTCAGAACTGTTTGGAATAAATTGGTCCACCCAAAAAACACACTGAACTACGAGGAAGCAAGCCAATGTATTTACGAAATAGCTTGCAAGAACTGTGACAAAGTGTACGTGGGTGAAACCGGCAGAAATGTCCGTACAAGGTTGAATGAACAAAGAAAAATGGTGGAGACAAAGGACACGCAAAGATACACAAGAAAAAGCAACTTATTCGCAAATACAAGTCCGCGATTACAGATCACGCTTTGCGAGAAAACCATGTTATCAACTGGCAGGATGTCAAAGTTATCGGTCATGAACCTGACCGCGGTACTCGATGGATCAAGGAGGCTGTGGAGATACGCAAGATGAGGACACGGGCTATGAACAGAAACACTGGTTTATATTTTTTTATAAATGTACAAAACATCAGTTTATACACTTGTTAATGGCGACAAGCAATGAGTGACACATCAAAAACAGCACAAATCATAAAAACGTGATATCACTCACCATCACATAGCCTAACTGTCAATGTGCTGTTAAATAATAAAGCCTCAAAGTTGCATTTGCCCATGTTAAAGGCCAAAAGTTAACTGCGCATGCTCTGTGTCACGTGACCTGTGGGTAGGGGGTCCAAAATGACCACATATTTGGAATTCTCGAGGCCATATTGCCTATTTACTGTACAACTTTTATGGGCCTACAATGACGATTAGGGGTCGTTTATAGGTGAAATTTTTATGCAGGAGCGTTTTTGGCCAAAAATTTCAGTCCGTTTTTTGCCCAATTTTTGACTTTGGGGAAATTTTTCAGGGGTTAGATTGTCATTAAGGGGCGCAGCGTGACATTTCAGTTCAGTTACTCTAAATAACATCGTTCAGCCTACGACCGCCTAAGTCAACTACAAAAACACGACACGTTAAATAGCAAGTTTATGTATACGTAAAACACGATAGATATGCGGACAGACAAATAAATATTGAATGACAAAAAATAACTATCAGCAATGTTCAAACGTTTAACTATTTAATTTAACATTTATATTTAATAATACGGCAAAAGAAGCTAAAAGTTTATCACATAATAATACAGAGGTTTACCCTTACGACAAACAAAAAAACAATCGGCTAAATTCTAACACTCTGGCGGTGTACAAAGAAAATCACCTCAGCGTTTCGGACAACGTATAGCGCCAGTAATAAACTTTGAGTTTTACCGTCCAAAACCTAGGAATTCTAACGTGACACGATCACGCAATGACTCACGGTCACAGCTACGCCGCAAATAACACACGGCTATATTAACTCAGCAATAAGGACGAAAACAAAGCGAATACACAGCAATTAATTAACACAACATAAAACTTACGAAACGAGTCATCAGGCAGTGAGTCCTCAGGGCAAGAACTGCGGCTAAACAGTCAACGGAAGCGTCGGCGTGCCAACGACGGTTGCACGTCACGCGACGAAGACGCAGATAGCGTCAAAGCACAGAGAGTATTTCGGCGACGACGACAGCGTCCCAGAGCAGCACAGTAACGTCGAAGCACCCACAGTCGACGGCGCGCCTCAGCGTCGGCGACAACGTCGAGCAGCGACGTGGCCAAGTTCCCACGTCGAACAGACGGCGACGCGACCAAACCTCGCGTCGAACAGGCGGTGACACGACCAAACCCCGCGTTGAACACAGTCAGACCGTGGCCCAGCGTCGGCACTATCCTGACTCGAAGAAGAGGCTCCCAACTCCGGAATCAGCACAAAGTTGGTCCCCAACTTTCTCGCCTGACAAACGAACGCACGATAATCAATAATACGACCACCAGATATAAACTAATATAATACACAAATATCACAAATTGGCAAACAACAGTGCTGCAAATATATCGCACACTAGCAAATGTATACTGCGTACAGTTTTACTACAAAACCGGCTAATTTACGACAGCAAAGTATACGTCATAAAGTGGGTCTAACTCAAACACCAAAATATTTAACCACAAGCGGTTACAAAGCTGTCGAAACTCTCCGACCAGGGAATTCGCCCTCCTGGAGGCGTTACCGCTCGTCTCGCTATAACGACGACGGCGTGTACACTTCAGCAGTACGCTGGGACTTACATAAGCTTTACGCGGCTTCTACCCACGCTGTATACAACAGCCACGCGTTCTACGGCGCGTCTCAGATACAAGTGACAACTGAAAAACTGGCGGTATCTCGGCTAGAACTTCCCGCCTAAAACCAAACAGAACCGGTTTTAACCGACTTTAGCCTAGCTAAGGCAAATCAGCTGACTATAGTCATGTGTCTACAGGGTAGCACAGAACAACACCTGTGAAACGAACGGCCACAGGAGGCAACAGAAAACGTTAGCAACACAAACACAATGTGATTTAACGCCGAAACACGGGATAAGCAATCTCGTGTGACAAAACTAGCTCACACTTTATACGCTAAACAGCAAGATAAGGGCGTACATGAAATCCAGCCGTGACATAGATATTAACTTTAAATTTTCTACCCCTAAAAAGACACACCCTTGCGTGATACCGCGTTGTTTGAGCCATCGTGCGTAAAAATCGGCCGACCGGTCTGACCTGTTGGTCGATCAACAGAAAAAAAGGTATATATATATATAGTAGAAAAATTTTCGTTATATTTCACCCATTTGCCGAGAAGCCCCCAATGGACGGATTTGCACGAAATTTTGCACGGAGGGTCGTCTCGCCGACATAATCACTTGTTTTAAATTTTATGTCGATCGGTTCAAATGGATCTGTGCGGGGTCGAATTTTGCCATTCTCCCTTTACTTAGCCGGTCGACATTAACACAGGGCTGCGCTACCGCACGCCTGTGATCACCGGCTTACGACTACATTCTTCTCGGGAACTCACGTGACACTACCCGAAGAAAAGTCGACTCATTTTCGAAAAAGGCAACAGCGGTTGCCGAAACGTTAATCAAATAATTATAAGGTTTAAAACAGTTAATTTTTATATTATGTCTGGTGTTCAACCGAATAATGTACTTAAGAATGTCATAACTTCGGTTGTGTGCAAGATAAAGTCGTAAATGTTGGTTCTAGTATATCATTTTCGGGGACGGCCTAATTAACGGTAACATTTTTATTTACCCTCAGTTAACCCCCGTTGCCATGGCAACGAAATTTAAGACATAATTGGCTATAAATCGGTTTGCGTAAAAGATTTTCATGGGCGTTGAAAGTGTTTGAAAGTTGGGGGAGCAAGCACTGGTCGGGGCCATGGCGAGCGCGTGGAGCGCGAGCCTATAACGGGGGTCTGGGG
>Ga0056128_1002032_pt1 | contig 23564 bp, 9 predicted proteins | sample WorMetLIZISLAND2_FD_71113 | JGI IMG/M metagenome (GOLD analysis project Ga0056128, IMG submission 71113) | Marine gutless worms symbiont microbial communities from Max Planck institute for Marine Microbiology, Germany - Olavius geniculatus... ... | reverse complement strand
CAATAACATCATCTTCTTCTTCGCCGACATGCATTAATTTTAGTCTTAAGCGTTCGGTGCTACATTTCTTTAACTGCTCAAGCTGATCAGCATCTAACTGCTCCATGATTATACATAAAACAGTCGAGTACAAATATAACTCACGTACCATGAAGTGAAGCACAATTTCGATACACAACAATAGGCTGCTCAATAACTCACTTAATACAATCTGCACTCCAGCTTACAACGTCGGTTCATTAAGTTGTATCTTCAATGATAACATTAATATCTGAAACAAACTCAAGCAACACAACACAATTAAAGCACGAAATTTACCCGTATACTACCAACGCACTACTGAACATTCACTGCAATAATAACTCGAGCCACTGTTTAAACAACATTACCACGATGTTAACCATTCGACTTCCGTCCATACGTCTAGCAATCCGTCCATCGTTTCATCAATAATCCAACATACAAGCATTTATCCCATCAGCATAACATCTCACACTATCTCAACACTAACATCAATCCTATCCCACCGCTGCCGCCAAAATGTGAGAATCTCTAAATGCAAACTCAAACCATTTTATAAAATATATTATATCACATATCATTCACAGAGAAAACACGAGCAGCCTTAACTACACACGCACTGTTCAACTAACTCTGTCTGTCTGATTGACCTCGCACGTGCTAGGCCTACATACATACAAGTGTATCGCACCATGCAGTATACAGGGTGGCCCAAAACCTGACAACTTGTGGGATCTAATGACGTGCTGTGTTAGATGGACGTTTTTGACAATGGCTTCTATCCCTATTTATGTAAAAAAAAACTGTTCAGTTTATAAGGTAAATGTAAGGGTGACATCGTGGTTGTAGCTATAAAACAGCACAGATCACAATTTAAAAATTCAAACTTTACCATTACACAGTCAGCAAAGTTTTTCTGACATTGTGTAATGGTGATGTTTGAATTTTTGAATTGTGATTTGTGCTGTTATATCTACAACCACGATGTCACCCTTACACTGTATATAAACTGAACAGTTTTTTTTACATAAACTACACCCTTAACAAAACTTTCTCTCTACGGGGGAAAGAAGCCGAAAATGGAGGGGAAAACCCAAAACTGGGGGGGGGAGTTGCACCCGATTTTTATTCCAGATTTGGGGGGATAGAGAAAACGGGAGATTTGAGGTCGAACTTGAATCCAAAACATGCAATTGCAAATTGCAGCTGAAACATCAGTTCTCTGCTGCCACCTGTTGAGTATAAATGAGCAATTTCACTTCCTGCCAAATCACTTTGGTCATTGTTTTCTGCCAGTATCATGGATTGTTTGGTGTGTCTGCCATTGCAGGTTGTATGTGTTCCGTAACATCCCATACTTCAAGATCCTGGTTTGTGGTGGGGATGGGTCTGTTGGCTGGGCGTTGTCATGTCTTGATAACGTTGGTCAGGACGCTCAATGCCAATCACCTCCGATGGCTATCATCCCTCTGGGCACCGGTCGGTATCTGTAGGTTCAGTTCAACACTCTCTGTGTCTGTGTATCTTTGTGTTGTTACTATCCTTGAAAGCAACTGCAGTATTGTTTTCAGCATTATCACAACGTTTTTTCCACTGACACAAACTGATTAATGGCTGTGCAGAGTCAGATGAAATTTTTTGCGAACATGTACCTTGACAAACTAGAAGCTGATTGAATATCACAGTCGTAAGTCAAGGCCATGCAGCTCAGTTGTTTTTTCATGTTTTTTGTGTGCCTGATGCTGTGGCTATGCATTGGCAGTACCTAGCCTTGAGTAATGTTTGACAGCCTTGCTTCCACTGGTAGATTACTCCAATACATTGGAAGAGTTGTTCACATCAGACAGGTGGCGGTTTAGACTAGTGGTAACATTGTTGGTCATATCAATGAAGTTATCCTAAATTCTAGCTGTGTTGGTACTGCTGAGAGGTCTATGCTGACTTATCATTTATCTTTACCTGCCCAAAAGTTAGTTGAGTGGCACTAGCATGTGCTAGATTTGGTAGGCTTCGGTGGAGTCATTTTTTTGTCGGTGGAACCAACAGCCCTCAGTTCATCTGTCGTTGAAAGATTGTCTGCATACTTTAACATGTTGATGTCTTTACTCGATGACAGTCCAACAGCCACAATGGCTGCAAATGACTCTCTTTTCCCCTCTCTCCCTCACTATTCTTTGTATCGGAGAAGAGGTGTTGGGCTACCACAACTACAACTAATCGTGGTCCATAAAAACGTGCCACTTTTATTTTTTGAATACCATATTTTGTCCATTAATTTGCACGGCTAAAAATAAATAAATTTATAAGTGTTCAAATTATTAGAAGTAAAAAATACAGTGTAATTACTGAAACAATAATTCTAGCGGTAGATCGGCGATCTTGCTGTTAGCACCAGAAAATTGCTAGAGGTAGATCGGGTAGATACATTATTGGGAAGATGGTATAACTTATATTCCTGGTAGACATAGAAGGTTTATAAACTATCCCATGACACTGTCCAATATTTAAATAAGGCTTATTCAGTATTATATCAGAGTCCATCTCAAGTCAAAGCTGTTTTTGTTTGTAACACGGACTCAGAACTATAGTGTTTTTGAATAAATTTTATTTAATGCTTGGTAATTGATAACATTTCAGTTCCAACCACAGTCTTAGCAGTGAAGAAATGAGGCTGCATTTTTACATTAACAATGAGATAAATGCAATTAGATAAGTGGCGATCTACCCCTAGTAATTTTGTGCTCTCTAGTGCGAGATCGCCAATCTACCGCTAGCACTGACCTTACTGAAAAGCCTGTTCGAATTATTTAACTAGAATACTGCGAAGGCAAACGGTGTGCTCTAGTGGTGTGGCCAGTACAACTGCAACCAGTAGGCTTACTGCGGCCTTTGATCGTCACGTGAGGGGAGGGCGCAGCTAGTGCAAGCATGCGTCATTTGTCTGTGTTAATTGGTCTAATGCATGCGCCGGGAAGCAAACAGCACACAGCCATTGTTCACGGTAAACAAGCCTTACGGTTTATTTGACCTGGACTCGATGTGATCAAATTATTAGAGTTCGAATTAATGGAGAAAATACGGTAGCTTCATGCAGCATGGGCCGCTTTTAATAATTTTTGGCGTGCAACATCAAGAAGAAACTCGATGCAAACGACTGTAGTTTTCACTTTAATACTTTCGCTACACTACCTTGTGAAATGCAGGTTGTTGAGCCTGTTGTTTGCGAGTGGTGTCAACGTTTGCTGCTTGCATTCGCGCTGAAGGAAGACATTTTGAGCGCATGCTGTAATAAAGAGGATGTGATGTGGCACGTGTGACTTTTTGAGATACAGTTGTTGCCAATCATGTTTGCACTTTTTAGTTAATCATTTCTCAGCTGACACATATGCTATCCAGTATGAATTTATTGTTACAAATGGCCAGACTATGGCTTCTGCATTTCACAAGGTAGTGTAGCAACAGTATTAAAATGAGGTGACCAAAACTACAGTCACTTGTGTCAAGTTCTTTCCTGATGTTGCCTGCCAAAAATTATTATAATCGGCCAGTGTTTCACGAAGCTATTAAAAATAATAAAAGTGTCATGTTTTTATGGACCACAGTCTACAAGCTAGATTTGATAACAGTTGATTTGTGGAATATAAACAGTGACATCGGCAGACAGTGTTTTTAACAAGGCCTTAAGATATGGCTTTATGATAGTGCCTACTTGTAACAAGCACCTCAGAGAACTGTTTAAGGGGCGCCTTGTAAACCTATAATTGATAGTTTGATTTGACAGATGAATGTTTCTGATTTTACACTGTAGGCAATGACCTAGCACGAGTGCTGAGGTGGGGTCCTGGATACAATGGTGAAGACGAGCCACTTACTTTACTACGTGATGTCATCGATGCCGAAGAAATCAAACTCGATCGGTATGTTCCTGCAACTTACATTTGAGGCCATTTTGGTAGCATTAAGAGTTGGACTTGCAACTAAAACTATTTTGGATCTGGTTGAAGTCTGCTGCTCAAGAAATAGACACAGATTTATTTTAAAATGGCGATAACATTTATTAGCTGCAAAATATACAAGCATGATGAAATAGGAACAATAGCTAAGCGCAAACACGTTTCGCTACCAAATAAACTCATACAATCAACTGTAGATACAGTTTCAGTAGCAGCTACAAGAGAATTCATACAGTCTCTGCAACTAAATTAAATGCAGCCGTTTTACAAAACTGACTTTATTTAAGCTCTATAAAGGCACAAGCATCTCATAAACACAGTCTACTCTGACTTTAACTAATCTGAGTGGCTGGCATAAACTGAAAAAGTAAAGCACAGTAACACTCTAACACATGCTTACAGCAAAATCAAGTCGTAGCTTCAATCAGAGTTAGTACCACTTCTCTGCATTAAACAGGCTCTCCTATCACAAATAGCATGCCATATTACAAGATGGCTGGCACATACCGCCCCACAACAATCTGCACCACATAGGTGTGTTCAGTACATAGACAAAGCACAGTCTGAATTCCAAGCTAAATTTTCCCATGCTCGGACCTGACGCAACTCTAAATTTAGCTCTGAGTAATGTATGATGTAATTACAACCAATAGCTATGAGCTTATTCTAACCACACCCTGAAAGGGCGGGGTTGCACCTACAAATCGGCCCACTGATTGGTTCAACACCTGCGGCAATACGATCTACGTCACACGCACAGGTGATAATGAACACGGTTACACTGTAGACTAAAATGCAGTACTCGGCAATGTGACACTACTTGATTTACAAACAGACATCTACACGTATGCGCAGCCATACAACAACAAACCCATGCGAACAGACATTCACTCATAGGCGTAGATATACTGACAGTAGATATAATGACAAACTCTACACGAACGTGTGATGAATAAACTGCTGTGTGGAAAGACGAAATATATCGGCAAACTCGCGAAATTGGCACACGACTAGCACTCAACAAGCGGTGTTAAATAAGGCGACCTCGATAAATACAACTCGACAGCAAATCAGTCGTGACTCTGTGATATGTAAACTTAGTCGAACATAGGCGCGACCTGACATTACACGTACTTAGATCTGTGACCTTTTTTTGAGTTTGATGCCATATTATTGAATTACTTGTTATCACGACCACAACTTCTGACTGGCAGTAGTTTTTACTGTGTACAACCACGCACATGACTAAAATTCAGAATACAAGCATTAACAACTACCTGACACTGTCTCTTTTAATCAGAACCTACAAACATTACTATTTCAGCACACGTTTTGTCACTAGTTCTTAGCATTTGTTAGAAAAATTCTGACAGATGTTAAGTTTGATCTTTATTTTTGTTTTGTAAACCACTGATGATTTTTAAAGTGGTTATTTTTAAGTGATCTGAATTTACAAGCCGATCTTCTGTTCAGTATTAACCGCTGTTAACAGTCCATCAAACGTTCAGTGACTTGGTGCTGTACGAATTTATGTTGGAACTCAACGGAATTTAACAAGTGGCTTGGTGGTATGGTGTTCGACTTAAGATTGAGAGGTCATGGGTTCAACTCCCGGTCAGGTCGCTATCAACTGGTTATTATTCAGATGGGTGACTGTATATAACCAACACCAAGGTCAACTCAGCCTTTCATTTCTTCGCAATTGAGTATCAGCCTGTCTGGCTGGGGTTAAGGCAAGGCACATTCACCTGCATCGGGTAGCAACTAACAGTGGGTGATCTCATGCGTAGCTGTGTGATCGGTTTCCTATTAAGAGCTATACAGTATCTTTGCCTTTACCTTTTTTAAAACATATTAGTTGGTTTGCCAGGTGGACGGTGATATTCCACCCGAATGAGAAAGAGACAGACGAGATGAAAATGGCGCTAGCAAACGACACGAACACCGCTCAACCCAACGAAGACACGACGTCAATCTTTGTCATGAACAATTATTTCGGCATAGGCATTGATGCTGATCTTTGTCTCGACTTCCACAAGGCACGTGAGGAAAACCCCGACAAATTCAACAGCAGGTCAGCATTCAGCCTTGGCGACTTGAATCTAGATTTTTGGCATTGTTTCAAGTGCCTTCAAAATCCTGTTTTCTGTTTACTAAATTTAGTGCTACAGACATTAGAAAGTTGAGTGCTTTCTGCATTATTAGAATTTATGGTGGATTGTGTACCTTCTGAAGCAAAGTGGCGAATGATTTTTAGGTCAATCTTATTTGGTCATTTTTATCACTCTAAAAATTAGGCTGTAATTTTATGAAATAGTTGGGCTTGTTAGCCGTGTCTGTCTGTCAATAAACAGTGTGGAAAATTGGAGCACTCGATGCATCATTGTTTAATATTTGCAGAGAAGTTAAGAACCTTGTGCACCATTGCACCCACTCCATTGTTTTTTGCTTGTACAAAGTGTTCCGCAGTCATAATAGTTCTGTGGCCTACATGTACAATTTTTGCCAAAAAACCGGACCTGTTCGAACACTGGTAACGTAGCGACAGTTAGAGGTAGAAAATGCGTGTGATATGTCAAAGGTTTCAGAATGTTATACAGAAAAAGCATAGAACTTACACAGCGGAGCATTTAGATATTTTTGCCTAGTGTGCATAAATTTTTATCAACCTTCAACAAACAAACTTTTATCACACATTGTGTCACTCGTTGCAGGTTACACAACAAAGGAGTGTACTTTAAGATCGGTCTGCGAAAGATGATGTTCCGGAGGTCCTGCAAGGACTTACATCAAGCCGTCAGACTGGAAGTCGATGGCAAGCTGGTCGACATGCCTCCGGTTGAGGGCATTATTATACTCAACATTCTCAGGTCAGACTTAACACACTGAACCATCCATTAAGCCACAGAATATAAATGAGAACTCGAAAATAGTACAGATTTGGTCCTATGTTGTTTTTGTTTTAAAGGCAGAATTTGATTGGTGAAGACACATTGCATTACTTTGTCTAGAAAACAGATAAAAGAAAACTGGCTATTTATGTCCAACTGAAAACCTGCCTAGACCCAGTGCCCACATTCTGGAAACTACCTAATTTTTTTGCGGTGTTTTTACAATAGATTTCTTCCATGTTTTTTGCAAGATGAGAAATGTTTTGATGCTTTTTTAAAGCATTTTTTTGAAACTGTCACCCCTGGTTTTTGTCCAGGTTTTAGCTTGAGCAGGTCATTGAATCGCTATTTGATGTGCTTACACTTCTCACAACTTGTATATGTGATCAGAGACCAAACAGATCTACAGGAATGTATACAACTAAATGATTACTGTGTTAGTGGTGATAGTAAAATTTGTTTGGTTAGGGACGAGTCTTAGTATAAGCTGTTCTAGCTTATGACTCGTTTTTGTTGCATAATATTATGTTATGTCGCTATTATTGCTGGTGCCAATTTATGCAATAAATAAATGATGATGATGATGGTGATGGTGATACACTGAGAAAGAAGTTAAATGTCATTCATTTTTATTTACATTTTTACAGGCACACTGTGGAAAATCTGCAGTAAATTAACCATTAAATATCATGCATCTCTTTGAAAATGTTGCTGCACTACCAGTTATCCTGCAGATTTGCTCCTTTGCACCAGTCGACAATATCATCTGTCCACTCTTTGCGTGTATGCCCCATCTTGTGCTCACCATGTGTCATGTTCGATAAAAAACAGTGTCTTCAGTTTCCTGTCATTGTCAGTATGTGTGGCAAAAAGCTGTAAGCTTCCTTTCACTTGCCATTTGCATTAGGTTGCATTCCTGGCCGATTTTCTGATCTTTAGTCATCTGTTACGATGACTGATTATCATGACGGCATACCTATCTGTATACCCCTGATGTTTTAATTGATTAGCTAGCTGGTGCGTAGTCAAGTTTTTCAATGATGATGATGCTAATGTCAATGTTGTATTTGTGTGTGTGTGATACAGCTGGGCGTCAGGGTCCAACCCATGGGGTCCGGAGCGTGACGATCAGTTCATGAGACCGACCCATTACGACGGCATGCTAGAAGTCGTGGGTGTGACCGGTGTGGTGCACATGGGACAGATCCAGAGTGGGCTACGCAGCGCCATGCGTATTGCACAGGGCGGACATGTACGTTACCTCTTGCTCATCCGTTTAATTAACATTAGGAAAAAAATTTAGAAACGTTAAATTTATATTTTGTTGGTGTGTTTGGTAATGGTAAGTCTGAAAAAACTGCATTTTGAGACTACGAATTTAGTCAGTATGTTAACTATGAGGGGTCACTTTCTTATTGAACGTGTTCAAAGGTTTTTTTTATTCTTTAAAAAATGAAAATAGAAACGAATTTATGTAGCCTACATGTCATCGTGTGGTTAAAAAACTGAACTGTAGTAAACATTAACTAGCCTGTACCGAGGACAAGGACACGGCTCGGTGACAGATCATTCGCAGTCGCTGGCCCATGATTCTGGAACAGTTTGCCGGCTGCATGGCGAGCCATAGAGGACTACTGCCAGTTCAAAGTGCAAGTAAAGACACATTTGTTTGATTGATTGAGACTGCGGCATCTAGTAACTTTTGCTTTTAGGCATCCTGTATAAATTTGTATTATTATTATTATTATTACGAGGTTCGTTTGATAACTAAGTTACAAAACAGTGTCATTCTGTTAGTTTTCCAAATATTAAAAATCCGAAATATACGTTTTGTAGGGAACTTAATTCTAAGTAGCAGTTGTGAGTTTTATTACAATGACATCACCATGACGTCATTCAGTAGCACTAAGTACAGCGACATTTCCACTGAAATCCTCGCGTAACAAACAGCATGCAGTAGTTGTTCAGTTAGTAAGCAACCAGACTTAATGCAAATCAGATTCACTCTGAGATGCATCCAGTATTATGGCGACAAATAGTGTTTTATTAAGAGAACACGTTGGCAAAATTTGCATCATATACCGAGGTGCAATCTGTCATTCTTCAGTAGCATGGACAGCAGCCAGCATCGTGTTTTACATTGGACATTGGACATTCAAAAGCTTGTTGGCAGATAGGACAAATGTTTGAGCAAACTCCAACAACTATGTTGAAAAATGAAACAATAATTTTTAGCATTTAAAGAGGTGACATTAACTTGTTAAGTTTATTTAATTTTTCGTTTCTATGCTATTTGTCACTTGCGAGTATGATAGACTACTGCTGGAGAAAATAATACATGTATAGACTGCATTCTATGAGCAGCTGACGTCACAATAATGACGTCATCATCAAAAAAATTTCTACACTTGTTTGAAATAAAATTCTCTACAAAACTTTGGATTTTTCATATTTAGACAACTAACAAAATGACACTGTTTCGTAACTTATTTATCGAACGACCTTCGTATCACAGTGTAGCACGGTAGTGCGTAACACTGTTGTAAGGGCAACTATCAAAGTCAATGACAAACCCCAGATTTTGGGCACTTGTAGCCCCCAGACCACTGAATCACACACATCTTTATTCACCGTATTCGGTAGACAAGAAATAATCAAGGAATAAACAAAGAAAATAATAAAACTAAACTAGAACTTAACTAAGACTGAACTAAAATGTAATATAATGTTCATAGTCAGAACTCAGTTGATGCAGCAAGACAGCAGAGATGACATAAAAAGTTATTACAGTGGCTGAACCATGACAAAAATTTCTTTTATGTCTAGAAATTGCGTCAGCTATAGGTAAGCACTTGAACATATCCATACATTCAGCAATAACGTCATCAGACCTAGTCTGAAATATTTTGCTGAAACAACTTTTAATGACATACTGCAAAGACTTAGTCACGGTTTTGTTAACAGGACAGGCTTCAGGGCCATAGTATAACGCCGGCAGACATTTCACTTTAAACAGCTGTACAATGACGTCGGGTGAAGTGGCACAGATGACCAAAAAGTGCATTAAAAGCCCAAAAAGTAGACAAAAAAGGCTCCTGTATAAAAATTTCATCTATAAACGGCCCCTAGACTATGTGATGGTGAGTGATATCACCTTTTTATAATTTTTGCTGTTTTCGATGTGTCACTCATTGCATGTCGCCGTTAGGAAGTGTATAAACTGATATTGTGTACATTTATTATTTATTAACAGTCAGCCTAATCTCTGCCACTATGCAGTGTCTCTAATTTGTTCATGAAGGATGGAAGCTCATTAGTCCGCCCGAAAGCGATAGTTTTCTCCCCTCCTCTTTACCCCCTCCCTCTAATTTCCCTCAATCGGATTTAGGGCGCCGAGCGGACTCACGTTGGGCTTTGCCCCAAATTTTTAGTTTAAATGTGTTTTGATATGCTGACTGATTACTGTCCATGACAGTGATGACAGTATTTTTTTCAACTAAGCTTTTTGTTTGTTTCTCTCTGTCTCGATAACCGCAAGAACCCTATTGAATCTCTGAGTCATAGATCAAAGGTGAAGGTCTCAGGACCAGATTTTCGGATACTTTACCATTGCGAGATAAGACCATGCTGCTGTTAGCTGCTGCTAGCTAGGCAGGACCAATAGCTATTGGTTGACACTGACGTCATTGTTATTAATATCACAGCATGCCATAGCGGCTATCGTGGATGGTCTTGCACAAAAGTGCGAGGCTTGGCAGTGCAGTTGATTGTGTTTATTAAGCTTTAAATTTTATTTTTCTTGTCTGGATCTACTTATTTGACACTCTCGACAGTTGACTGAATTCAAGGGCAAAACATGCTAGTTATGTAGTTCTTCAAAATACGCTTAGCACTTAGCACTTAGATCACTTAGATCCTCCGGTCCTCGACAGGACAATGGGCAGCAAGAGTTCGCCATCTGCTTCTGTTTGTAGCCACAGCCCGGACGCTGTTCCAGTCGACTTCTCGGTCCACCAGGTCTTTAAATGTAGACCGCCAAGTCTTTGTTGGATGGCCTCATCATCTGCCACAAGTGGTCCATGACATGGTGTGATTGGCTGGTCGTCCAGGTGGTATCCTGATGACACGGCCTGCCATCCGAAGTCATCTCTCTGCTACAGTGTTCTGTAATCTTCACTGCCCAGTTCGGCTTAGCACCTCCATGTTAGTCACATGGTCCTTTCACGTAATGCCCAGAATCTTTTGTAAGTTGCGCTGGTGAAATACGAAATGTTAAATATTTAACTGATTACGACTCTGTGTTGGTGTGTTGGCAGATACGTATTCAGATGTTGACAGAGCTGCCGGTCCAGGTGGACGGGGAGCCTTGGCTGCAGCCTGCTGGTCAGGTCGTTGTCCTTCGATCTGCACTCAAGGTAAATGTCCTACTTTCGCATTCTAATCCTGACACTCTGTAGTGTTGAATTGAACTGTCATTGTTGTTGTCATTGTTGTTGTTGTAGTACTTGTTGCGGTAGCCCCACAGCTCTTCTCTTATCATCAGTAGGGCACGTCCTAATTCACAGAGAAAAAAGGCAAATGACATGGGCATTTTCAAGGTAAAAAGCAAATTGTGCAAAAATTGCACGGAAGGTTAAAATGACCTGAACCTGAACTCAATGAACTGGTTGTAATTTTTCTTGCTACACATTGATATGTCAACAGCAGGATACATACATCAATAAAGCAGACTTAGCAGCACTGCAGTTTAGTCAACTAAGCAAAAAGTCAATCAGCCAAAGAAAGTGCAACTGTTTTGTGTGAATAACCAAAACTGTACACCGAGCATGCAGAGATGAACTAAAATTCAGGATAAAGTACAAAATCTCCATCTATGAAGTTACTTAATGCTGCGTGCTCGGCCCTATGGGTCTGTTACTACTTGGATGGATGACTTTCTGTAGACAGGCAAACTGTTTCAATGTGTACGTAGCTAAATTGAATATTGATGTACATCTCCTGCAGTATTCCCCGTCTGAACAGAAAAACAGTGATATCAGTAGATGCTACTTCAAATTAGGCCTTAACGCGTGGTCTTTTGATTATGCCTTATCATGACAGGTTGGTGGCTTGGCGTAAAGGTAACGCGTTTCATTCGATCAACGAAGTTACTTTGTGCTGGGCCGGGTTAGTTCATTGATGGGTGACTGCCTGCAGGCAGGTAAACCATCTCAGTATGTAACCGGCTGCCTAGGTCAACTCTGCCTTTCATCTCTCTTAAGTAGGTAAATCGAGTACCTGCCTATCTGGCTGGGGTTAAAGCAGGGTGTGTTCGCCTGTGTCGTTTGGCAGGTGTGATCCCATATGGTGGGTGATGCTTTGTAGCTTTGAGATGGGTTTCTCATTAGGAGCTATATCGCCACCTTTAATCTTTAACCTGTTATATTACCGCCTGTGGGAACTCTAAGAGGAGCTTTGCAGATTTACAGACTGTCTGATTGATGGACTGAGAAAAAGTACTGGGTACCTGTGTCGGTGTGTGATCCCATATGGCAGGTGATGCTCTGAAGCCCTGGAATGAGTTTCCATGAAGATCTATGCACAGCTTTAATGTGTGCTTACTGCAGGCAACAATGCTGAAGAAGTCAAAGAACAAGATCAAGCGCTGTAACACAGAGCCGAGTCTGTACTTTCCTAACAGTAGCACTGCGGGGGGGAGCAGTGCATGCGCCACGGTAACCAATGACCCGCAGTCATCAACCTCCACTCGTATGCAGTGCCAGCCTGATGGCGACAGTGGCCCTCTATAACTGTCAGCTCCCAGCCGGTACGCTCACACTTTTCCAAAAGGTTATTGAGCTTCACTCTTTTGAAAAGTCTGGCTTGGCGGTTTTCTGTTAATCTGATTAGCATATCTGTAAGTTCTTCTAGTTGGATTTGGGGCAGAGTGGCGGTTACAACTGTATTTTTATGTATCTGAATTTTTAGGTAAAAACCGCATCAGATTATGACGTTTTTTGGTTATTTTTGTGCAATGTTTCCTGATTCCAGCCCATGAAGGGTGGCTTCGATTGAATCCATCAAATGCTTTTAGTTTCTAAGATTTGATGAGGTCGGGTGTTTGATATTTGGTCTACCAGTACAGAAAGTTGACCGCAGTCCCATACGGGGGCTAGTTGTGTGCTAACTGGGTGATGGCTTGGCTTAGTTGGTAACATCGTTTGTGGCATCAACGAAGTTAACACCAACCACGGTTGGATGTGTGACCATCGGCAGGTGGATAAACCATCTCAGTATGTAACCAGTCACCCACGTCAACTCAGCCTGGCCATCTCTTCGTGGGTAGGCACAATGAGTACCAGCAAAAGCTGGGACACAAACAGGCACATCGCACAGTACACTAGCCCTGTATTTGTGGTCTTGTAGTGTAAACTGGTGTCCGCCTGACGGCTAAGGAAATGGAAATCAGTGCTGGCCTTTGGGCCTTAAGGCTTGAGAAGAACTTTGCGTTTTGCGTGTACTAATTGCAGATGATGGGAGCTGCTTCTATGTTGATTTGTCTGCAGCGCAGTTTATGTTCGTCTGTACATTGTTCGCGTCTTTTTCCTTCATCCATCTTTCTTCACTCCGCTGCTGGACCCACAGCCATTATTTCCATCATCCGTTATGCTCCATCATCCACAGGGTGCTGCGGAAAACACCTCGGACAAAAACTACTTCCGCATCAGTTATCCTGCAGCTGAAATTGTTACAAAATTCTACGCAAACCACTTGAGCAGTAGTCGTTACATGGCCAAAATTGTTTTGACTGTGACGATGTGATGATAAGTCGATATAGTCCACAGATTTGGTTGGTTAGAACGTGGCAGTCCATAAAAGCGCTAATACTGATAAAACACAGTTGTTAATCTCAATTTTTTAGAGCAGTCTGATTTTATGCTCACTTCGTATATGGCTCTGTGTGTTGCTTTTTCTTTTCTGCTGCTGCTTTTGGCCACTTACGGGAATTGCTGCATTCATGAGAACCAGTGATGTGTGGATCCTGAAAATTTTGAGTCCACGTCAGTCCACCGATTTTTGACCAAGGATCAGCTGTCAGTCCGCATGCACAACAAAAGAAAAATATTGGATCCGCGATTCCGCGTCAGTTCGCGTTCACACTGAATAGGCCTAGGCCTCTAGTCATTAGTACATAAGGTAGTCCACCATGTCTAGGCCTATAGCAGCTTACATTTTACTGGTTCCAGTACTACCTTGCTATGCACATATCAACACACATCACTTCTTTTTTTTGAACTTTTATTAGGAAAAAAATACACTCATCACAGAACAAGATCTGCATCAGTCCGCAACTGCAAAAAATTCTGCGTATCTGGGTCTGCGGATTGACGCATCTGCAGTCCGCACATCTCTGACGAGAACTTACGGGAATTGCTGCATTCACCTAACTCCATTCAAAGGGAAATCGAAGCATTTAAGCGTAGAAGGTTGATCCTTGTTTACTGGGTTGTTTCAAAGTTATTAGAGTTTGTGCTAAAACAGTAACTTGCCGTCGATGACTCCATACGTTTGCAGTGTAAGTTGAAATATTGTATCTGCATTTGCAGTGTTTACAGTTTTGGGTCTCTGATGTTATTCGCTCGGATTTGACCCATTGGTCATCTATTAGGCAATGCAGTTTGGTCATGAAATCATAATCACACTATGAATTGCATGTATTTCCAGCGTACATCAGTGATACTACCATGTTTGGTCATGTGAGAATTTTGCCGACACTGGGAAAATTTAGTATACATTGGGATTTTCCAGTAGTCTGCGCACTGGCGATTGTGCATGTAGTCCTATTGGCCAAAGCTTGTTTCTCGTATATTGAGACTTAGCGTATGTTATAGATATCTGTATAAATATATATATATATATATATATATACATAGGCTGTACCATTTGGTGATCGTATGACCACGGAAAGGACCTTTAGTGGGGACGTTTGTTCGTTGAGTTATGTCTATATGTACTGCACTCTTTTTATCATGCACGCCATTGCACCGTGCAGCGGTGCAGACGTAATGCATTGTGAATGCTCGTTGCGCTGTGCCGCTGTGCATCTCGGTGCATAGGTATTATGAACTATCGTGGCTGTTGCACACAGCTACCTCACCTCTATTGCATTCTACTTGTTGATTTGTATATGCCAGTCCGTCTGTCTGTCTGTCCGTCTGTGCATCTTCGTCATCTTTACGCCATTGTTCCATTATGGATGGTTTGACTGTCGTCTGAACAATCGATCGTTGACTCTATTTCCCAATGTTCCCCTGGTGGGATCGTCGCTCACACTTCTAGGTGTTTTCTGGCATTTTTGATGAGATCGTTGACTTGGCGATGACGACGTTGTTGAGACAATATTTCTGCATGTTCCTACGACTGTGTCGTGTATATTTATACGTATATATCGGTCGGCAAGCGACCTTGTCGTAGTTTGTTATTATCGTCATTGTTGCTGTTATTAATATTATATTTTGTTGTAAATAGTCATTCACTATTCGGACAATGCAACTTTGCGCCATGCGTACTACCGGGCCATCTGTTTACACATTCTTGTCGGTCGGTCGGTCGGTCGAATACCGGATACCGTCATTATCTCAGGGTTGAGAGACCTGGGTTGAAAGCCCAATGGGTTTTATTGGGTAAATCCACCCAAAAATGCACTAAAATCCACCCCACCCAGATGTAATTCAGTTTTAATTTTTTTTTGTTCTGCTAGTACTGAAATTTTTTTTTGTTACAGTTAAGTTTTTGAAACATCCGAACCTACGAGTTTGCAAATTTTTGGATATTTTCTGCTCTGGAGTGCAAGTAGCAACTCAGATGAATCAAACAACAAATTTTTCACCTAAGATTTAGGTGTGGTTTTTTTAAATACACAAAACTCATTAAAACCCACTGGGATTTAAAGACCATTTTTTCAACCCTGGGTTGTCTTGAGGTAACTGTTGCGGTTTGTACTGTATCTGCTGTCCATGTGAGGGTATTTTCGTCATTGCACTTAACCCAGAATGCTTCAGGCCATAATGCGTTATCTGTAGCCCAAGTGTGCCATCATTTATTTGCGACCTCTGCTAAGACTTGGCTTTGGGTTAAAGCACATTCTGCAAATTGCAGCGCTAAATACGTCGGTAAGTGAGTATGTTTATTTCTGTAGCACAGTTAGCTATAAAATCACCAGTGGCAAAATAATCTTTAATATTGCACGCTCGCTATGAAAAATTAACTTTTAAGCGTAGCACATGGCATGTCTCCTCTTATGCTGTAATTTCTCTTTTTGCAAGTGTGTTTGTTTTTGTCAGTCTTGCAAGCCATAAGCTAGTTCATACAGTTGGAAGTAGGTCAGCTGTACTGCATCAGCAATTCCTGAGCCGTGTCTTGTCTGCCATCTGCCACCGTTGGCAGTGCGATGCTTGTTAACGAAAACAAACATTGTTAGTGATGAAAAGTAACGCATTTGATAACGATAACTAAAACTGAAAGGAAAGAAATAGTGTAAAACCAAATAAGACCGAAACTGTAATTGTCTGGCAGCATGCAATCTTAAGCACGCCTTTAAATTCAGGCAGTTTCAGTGTGCGTATCTGTCTGTCCATCATCCTGTTTGCAGGTCGTGCGTTCACAGCTTGCCGTATTTCTAAAACTCAAACTCAGAATACTTATAAACAGTAAATCAGAACTAAAGTCACATTGACAGTTAATGACCTATCCTGACCCAACTCTGTTTTCTAAGCTGCAGGTAGGCTACTTGGCATTTTGATGCTGTGTTATTTTATTTTCAGTTCATAGCAGTTGGTTGCAGTCATAACTAGAGCCCACAGTTTTCTGCGGGCCACAGATTTTCGAGCCGAATCACGGAATTTTCCCTTTGCCGCAGAATTTTGATAATTCCATGGAATTTCACGGAATTTTGCAGACGTTTAAAATTCGCTGGCGATTAATACGACTTTTGACTTGTTGTCGTGTTTTTGTCACAAAAACAATCAAGCTGAACTGCCAAAAGCTCTGGGCCCTACTAACACTATCGCAATATGGCACAATCGTTCGTAAATAAACGCAACACATCTTGACAAATTGCACTTTTAAAACAAAAAAAGTAGGTAGTTTTCTTTGTCCGTTGCTAGCACAACTCAGCACAATGTCACTAAGGCAGCCGGCCAGTCAGACTCTATAAAGTTTTTGAACAGAATATAGCTCGGTTCACTTACAAATGGAAGGCCGCAGTGATTCACGGAATTTGTATGATTTTGCCACGGTATAAGCTGTGGGATTTTGCAAACTGGCCCACGGACTTTGGCAAAATTTTCTGTGGAAAACTATGGCCCTAGTCATAACATTGTTATCGATTGCTTCATTTCAATGCAGAGAAAAACGTTAAAATAATTCATGTGCTTGCGATTGCTATCCATCCCTTAAAACCTCTACAATTGGTATTAGACTCTTAAAATTTCAGAAATACTGGTGCAGCATGTTACTGGAAAAAAAGCTGCTTGCGGCTAGTCTGTTGTACCACCATATTTTTACTTCATTTTTGTGGGTGCTGTTCATTGTGTTAGTTTGCTTTTTATATGTTGTTGTGCAATATTACATATTACACGGCATGTCTTGAAATGAAATTTTTTAAAAAATGAAGAAAAATACTTCTCCATTCCTGTCCTTACTTTTTGCCAGACTATGAGTACTGTGGAAGCACAGGCAGATATTTGTAGGTTTAACTTGTCTGTGTCTGGCTTCTGCTGACTCTGCATTCATATTCAGATGGACATATTTGTTCGCTTCGCTCACGCTAGATGGCTCTGTGAAGGGCTGGATTTATATGTGAGGGGACCCTGGGCACTGGCTTAAAATTGCGGAAGCCCTCTGCCTCAGAATATGAAAACAGTGGCAAGCCGTAGTCCACATTTCGTTTGCTTTTTCGGTAGTTTTTCTTACAGGTGAAACTGCATGTTGAACTCTGTTTTTAAACATGCTGTTTTGTCTCATCTGTCGTAGAAATGGTGTTTTTGTATAGGCCTACATATTTTGTGAAACGTATGGCTGGGAGCTCCTGCTTGTGGAGGCCACTGGGCAACTGACCGTCCAAATTGCCCATTCCTAAATCCGACACTGGTTTTATGCTCACTTTGTTGCTTAACGAATTTCCAGTTTTTTTGCTTTATGACCACGTTAGCATAATTAAGAGCTGCATGTGCAACGAGAGATTTTTTTTTGTTCCGATATTCACTTCTGCGAGCACATATTTAACTCATTGGCTGGTCCAGTATTTTTATTTTGGCATTCGATGATATTTTACCACTTCTTACGTTCTGCATTTATGCTTCGGTTTACGGCTGTCTGAACGGACGTCATGCCTATGTGGTTTTCGTTAGATTGAGAGACAGAGAGAGAGACTTTTAAAGCTTGTTCTAGTCAGCATGCGTTTGTTGTTATTAAACGCAAGAGCTATTCATCTTGTAAAACGCATTGTGTCGTTGTCTGTGCTTTCTCTTTTTTTCGTAGCTGTATATAATTATTATAATTCTTATTGAAAGTAAACCGATAGTTTCGTTTTGAGATTATGTAGATTGGCTATTTTCTGTTTGAAGTGGAAAGTATTGAGTCAAGGTGATCTTTATAATATACAGCAGTGCTGTGTTGAGTTAGATTATGAAGATGCCTCTGTCCAAGTATTAAAATGTACTGAAATGATCATCTTATTGCGATTATTATTATGGTGATTATATATAATAATCATCATTATAACATAGGAGCAGTTCATTGGTTGTGTTTTCTGAATGGAATGATCGAGACGACTTTCAGCATACATCTGTCTGACTGGTTTCTTAAGATATAACATGCATTAAACGTGCTTCAGTATGTACTGGTAGGTTAGCGTACAAACAAAGACAAGGATACCAAACAAGAAATTTGAGCTAAGGCTCACGAGACACACGACAGCCTACAGCAGTTCCTGTTTGCAAACTGTCAGTCTGTCTCCAGCTGTTTTCACGAAAGACTGACGAACAACAGTACAATAATGACTTACGGGGGTACCGCTCTTTGATGCCTGCGTGCGCAGGTTTACTTGAACCTAGAAAATTGAGATTTAGACTGTCTAAATCTACGTTCAGTGCTAAAAATTTTATAAGCAGCTTGTCTATGTCTATCTCAATTGGTTTCAGCGCAATTCGCTCTTGAAAAGTGTCTCGCAGCCCAAAACCGCCAAAAAAATCCATAAAATCCCCTATTTAAGCATTTAAGGTCATCCAAGGTCATTGAAATCGGTGGCAATCGAGAGCCAGTGTACGACTTCTTATTAGTGATTAATGGTAACCTAGGTCCTATCTCGCACCGTTACTGAGATACAGCGACTTATTGGCCAAAAATCGCAAATTTTGGACACCCTCTCATTTAACGCCCTCGTTCGGGGTGACCCTCTTCGAATTTATGGAAAAGCTTTACGGTTCCTGAAACTGAAGTGCTTCCAGGCAGCTGACGGTGAAGATTTGGTGATCCTAGTTTGCAACGTTTTTGACTGATCCACCCGTGTGGCAGACGGACAGAGCGACGGACAGAATTGCGACGGCTAAGACGCACTGAAAGCAGTAGCTGCTTTCGCGCGTAAAAATACCGAGTACTTACTGAACATAGTTAAGCTGACATTTGTTAATAAAAGACATCATGAAGGACATCTTCAACAGATTTGAATGTGTCTTGTTAAGAGAAGGTCCTAAATTCTAATCTACATGAGACAAAGGTAAAGGTCGGAATATAGCTCTTCAGAAGATTGAGCCCCCACAGAGCTACGGAGCGTCGCCTGCCATATATGAGATCACACAATGTTACCTGCCACCCGACACAGGTGGAACGTAGGGCCTACGCGCCCCTCCTTAACCCCAGCAAGATAGGCCGGTATTCAGTTCACCTACCCCGAAAGGATGGAAGGTTGAGTTGACCTAGGCGGCCATGGTTGCATACAGAGATGGTTTACCTGCCTGCAGGCATGTCCCCATCGCAGTACTAACTCAGCCGGCGTACAGTAACTTCATTGATCGACTGAAACGCGTTACCGTTATACCAAGCCACCACTGAGAAGGAAAATTTAATCTAGTCTGTAACGTAGAAAATTTGATTATTTTTTCGACGATACAATGCGATAAATCGATATCGAAAACGATATATCGATATTTTTGATATATCGAGTTCTGACTACTCACCAGTCGTATTAATTTCTTGTTCGTGATTAATTTTATACACTTGGCGAAATTGCGGCATTGTTTACTTCCGGTGTTATTGCTAGTTAAAAACCGCTGTTGAAGTTTTGATGTTATGTTACTGCATGTTAACTTACTGTACTAAATAGAGTTGTAAATGCTGGCCGAAAATTAAACATCCGAATGTCACAATATTTTTGATAAAATTCTGATGGCGAGTAGTGGCGTACTGGTGCAGTACATAGTAGTGCGAAGTGACTTGTTGCACGCATTGAAGTGGCCTGTTGGAGCTGTGATTACTCAAGCCTGTCATGCTTCATCTGCTGTGTTGCATCGATTTTACGCCGATCAAAACACTCAAGCTTACCTTGCCGACGTGGACCGAATGCATAAAGTTGTCTTACAGGTAATTTGATTGATAGATTGACAGATAAGTGTACTCGTTAATTTCACGTCAACATTACTAATCCATGTTTTGTTGTTTGGCATATTTGTTTCATTGCCATTTTCGTTAATATTAAACTATCAAATACTGCCTAGACTTTTGAAAATAAATTTTTGAAAAGATGTTATATTGGGCGAATTCACTTTTTGACTTAGACTTTCGCTGAGCCTTTTCGCTGGCCAAAGCTAAAGCTGAACGCTAAAGTCTGTACTTAGACCAAAGTTAAACTAAATGATTAAAAATGGCGGAAAACCGGTAAACCTAACAGTAAATACATCAACCATTTATGCTTGGAGTTGCTTATTTAATTGTGCCGTGCACGTATACGACATAATTACGTAACGTTTTATGTCATCATGTAGCCATAACGGCATTTATTTTTGGTACCAGAGTGCTTTAATTTACTAAACTATCTGTATGCATAGGACTGTAAATAGTTGCCACTTGCCATGTTTTCGCTCAGCTAAAGTCAAAAGTTGAAGTGGATTCCGGCTTAGCACAGTCACTTTACTTATCCATTGATTCTTTGACTATGTGTCGAAACTAACCTTGTACAATGTAATAATTTAAAAAATAGTTTTGTATTTGATTTAGTTTTTACTTGAAGTGGAGCTTGGCCCTGTATATATTAGTATGTTTCATAAAAGTCAAACTTAGTTTGCTGTTTCATTTTGTGACTGTTTGTGACTTGAGTAGTCTTGACAGTTTATCTGTTTGCAAGTTGACGTTTTGTGGTCATGTGGTTTTGAAACTTTTGATTACGTTGAAGTTAGTAGTTTTTTTCCGGACAGTACAGAAAACATTTTGCAAAATAAATACATTTGTGTTCAGTGGGATGGCATTTCAGTCTATACACTACTACAGCATGATGTTCTTATTGACACTGTCTTCTTCTCCAGATTGAAGTTTGCACTGCTCATAATTAAAAAAATATTAGTCAAGCATTGTGCTGATAATCTTGTAGTGAAGTGTGACAGATGCACATGATCAGAACAAAAACTAGCTATGACACTGTGGCTTTTAAACAAAGTACTAGGCACATAATATGTTTTTTTTAATTTGTGACACATGTATCTGTATTGCTAATATTTTTCGCAAGTATTGTTGACAACTTTATTTATTTTGGTGAAGTGTGATGATGTTTATGTCCAGATTGCTGATGAGAATGCACTTCGTGACCTCTCGGAAGTGTTAACAGTAAACAGAGTCGATCACAAACTATGGATTGAACAGCCAGAGAGCACTGCCACTTCTCTTGCCACGAAGCCTTACCCAAAGCAACAAATTCAGCAACATTTTACTGCACTGAAGTTGTGTAAATGATGTCAGCTAGTTAAAAAGTATTACTCAGCACTTTCTACTTATTTGCTATTGTAAAATTTTAAGTTGACTGCTGAGCAAATAGTACTAGCCAATTTATTCAGTATTCTTGATATTCAGGATATATATGCTCGTAGCATAAAAATAGTGATGTAATCAGATATTGTGATAGTCTACGTATGTCTGTTGTTAAACCCTGCGTAAAACTTAGCTTCTCGATATTGATTCATTCTCTGGCTTTACGATAATGAAAAACCATTGGTATATCTATTGCTATTTGAGATGTACTGTTTTGTTGATTGGGCCAAAGGAATAGTATCCCACCTTTTCTTTTTTTTCTTCTTCTTCTGAATATGTGCCAACTTCAGTATGTTGAAGGTTCTAGCATGGTATGGTAGACATGTGATGGTGGACTGGTGCAGATATTGGATAAAAAAAGTGCTTTGGCATGTTAAAAGGAGCTGTGACAACTCCAGGCACCTACTGTAACTCGTGAAAAATTAATCACTTACATCAAAGTTAAACTTAGTTAGCTGTTTTCCTTTTCTAGATTTGTGCAGTATCGTAGTGTATAAGAAGATGAAGCTGGCTATTTGTCACATTCTTGTATACATGCCAGATAATTGTTTAGATGCAGCATTTATTTAGTTAAAATATCTTCTACTAGCCATTGTTTTAATGTTATTGTCCTTTCGCTGAGCTGAACTAAAATCATGGACCCTGAGCATTCTTATCTGTCTTGCTTAACTATTGTCAAAAGGTTGGTTTTTTTCAAGAAAGATAGAGAGCTTAGGCCTTTGTAGGTGTTAACACACTTTCTTCCCTCTGATGCCATCCAGAGAACTTCACGTTGAATCACACTGAAACTGAACTAAACTGAACTAACCACTTTGGGTTTATGTAATTCATGTAAAAGGAAAGATGTGGCTAAAAATCCAGAGCTTATGTCGTGCTTGAATGATTTTCAGCAAGTGAAAGCTGAGCACCGCATTGAAGTCATGCAGCAGGCCCTATCAAACGGTAGGCTAATGGGAGTAAAAGCTTATACAAGAAGCCCAGCTGTTGCTAGGGAAGGCCGTTCATAACGCGTACAACCAGTCGCAAAGAGAAAGCAAGTCCCCAGACTTGACTACAGTTCCATACAGGTTTTAACGGTGCTATCAACCGCTACTAGGATACGAGCTACTAATTGTTTCAGCACAGTCAGCACACTCATGGATGCTGGATGCAGGTGGAAACTTTGCATTGAAAATTGCAATCAAAGTGCTGCAGATGGCGACATGGTCACTATTGAACCCATAGGAACTTGTCATCAGTAGTCCCCAAATACGGGCCCTAGGACAGTTAACCACGGATCACGTTCAAATATATAGTTTTAACCACATGTCAGGTTCAAATATAATGTTTTTACCTGAGATCAGGCTCAAAATATATGTATAGTTTTAACCACATGTCAGGCTCAAAAATATAAAGTTTTTTTTCCTAAGATCAGGCTCAAAATATATAGTTTTAACCACATGTCAGGCTCAAATATAATGTTTTAACCATATATGTCAGGTTCAAATATATAGTTTTAACCACATGTCAGGCTCAAAATATAAAAGTTTTTTTACCTGAGATCAGGCTCAAAATATATATATAGTTTTAAACCCACATGTCAGGTTCAAAAATATATAAAGTTTTAACCACATGTCAGGTTCTAGGATCCGTATCACATGTC
>Ga0056128_1002029_pt1 | contig 23584 bp, 16 predicted proteins | sample WorMetLIZISLAND2_FD_71113 | JGI IMG/M metagenome (GOLD analysis project Ga0056128, IMG submission 71113) | Marine gutless worms symbiont microbial communities from Max Planck institute for Marine Microbiology, Germany - Olavius geniculatus... ... | reverse complement strand
TCCATAAAAACATGCCAGTTTTATTTTTTGAATAGCTCCGTGAAACATTGGCCGATTTTAATAAATTTTGGCAGGCAATATTAGAAAGAAACTTGACGCATGTGTCTTTAGTTTTGGCCATCTCGCTCAGAGAAAAATCAAACTAAGCTGCCTAAAACTGCGTTCTTAATAATTACCATCGTAATACCGCACAATCGTGAATAAACACAATGCGACTAATTGACAAATTGCATTTTTTAAAAGAAAAAAAGATCGCTAATTGTTTTTGTGTTTCTAGCGTAACTGATCACCATGCCAGCCTTCCAAAAGTGAAGTTTTTTGACAGAATAAAGCTTAGTTTACGCACAAACGCAAGGCCGCGGTAAGCTGCGGAATTTAGACAATTTTGCTGCGGTGAGCCGCGGAATTTTGCGAACTTGGCAAAATTTTTCGCGGAAAACTGTGGGCCCTACAAATAACTAGACTGAACTAAATTATCGGCTCAGTTCAACTGCGTTGCACAAAACCCAACAAAGCGAACGTAGACCTACTGTAAGTTCACTTCTGTTTACCCCATTTTGTTTGCTCTACAGCAGCAAAATTCGTTCCTGAAGTTTGCGCTTTCATTATTTTGGCGTATGTTAAGTAAAAACTAAACAAATCCGCACACTTTGGTACAGTTGCGTTTTAAATAAATAAGCAAGATTTAGTACAAAAATCTTAACGCATTTCTGAGATATCGCATGATTTTCATGCTGGGGTATTTCTGGCTTACCCGGACAGTACTGTCATGTCTTTACGCTGGTGTCAGATCACTGGTGCGGAATATAATCGTCATTCTGCCGGTGCTTGGTCTGACCTGGGTGTTTGGAGTAATCGCCGTTAATAGTCATCTCGTTGCGTTCCAGTTCATCTTTGCCGTCTGCAACTCACTACAGGTTTATAGCATAATATTTTGTTATCGATATTCAACAATTAATATTTTTTTCTAAAATAATATTTTTCAACTATATTTATTGATCGCTTCTTTAATTTATTGGAAATTAGGCCTAGGTGTACGAAATTTTATTCAGATTCGTTCAGCTTTGACATTTCTATTTTACGATGTCTAAGGGGTTACTTTTTTTCTGAAACCAGTGTACATGATTGTTATGTTTATGTTACGCCGCAAGACATGATTTTTTGTACATATTAATGTTTTTGTGTTTGCAGGGTCTGTTCATATTCATATTCCACGCTTTTTGTCGAGGCAAGGTGAAAATCGCGCCGTGTTTTTACTTTGTTTGATTATCATTATTATTATTGGCAAATCTAGCGACATAAACCGATCATTCTAAGGCGCTTAGGCTACGTAACTGAACTAAACTTAACCGTAATGTTACCTTGTGTAGTTTTTCACCAACTGACCAATGGGCAATCAGTAATGCATTACAGTAGGCACCGTCTAACGGCATCGGTGGTTTACGTGACTATGCGCACGTACGCGTCAACCGATGACCAATGAGCTCGCCGCTCGCCGTGCTCGACCATTGGTCAGTTCGTCTAAAACTAAACCGTGTAAGTTCAGTTCATTTACGTCGCTTTGTAGGCGCCTTATTAAGCCGCATTACGGGTCCTGCTCGAATGTCGTCTGTCCGCCCGTCCGTCTGCCTGAAGTAAGCTTTAGTTCCCGTACGGGCTTCTAAGTCGAAAGAAAAAGGTGCAGGAAAATAACAACAAAATTGGCTTGAACGCTCTCTAGAGCAGCAGTAACGGGTTTAAACGGTCAGAGTTCATGATCAGGGTTAGGGCTAGGGTGCGAATGCAATGTACAGCTTGGCGAACTGCCACGCAATTATGTCGCCACTGCGTTGATGTAATTTTTCTAGCATTTAGTCTGCGTCTGCATGTTTCTGGTAGTAGTAGTAGTAGTAGTAGTAGTAATAGTCGAATATTTATAAGGTGCCCGAAAACAAGAGTCAGTTTATTAAGCGGCGTTTCAGAATGCAGCAACTAATGAGGCTGAAAAAAATTGAAATCCTAACCCAGCCCGTGCCATAAGAGATTAATCGATTGACTAATTGTTTTGCTGACTGATTATTCATTAATTCATCAATTAATGGACCAGTCAGTTGATCAATAAATTTATGATAAATTAATTATTTGACGGATTAATTGACTGTTGTCAGAGTTCGGCTGCGGACAAGAAGAAGTCGAAATATTCGTCAAACCAATGGCGACGAAGCGACACTGGCTCGGCTCAGCCTGCAGCGGCCCGTCACAGCAACGGTAGTAGTGATCAGCGTCATCTTGTCATATCAGACCAGCAGTGTATCAGCAGACGACATCGACCATATTTCAACGACCTAGCAGTGGCCACTGCTACGGGTAGGCCTACGCGACTTTCTTCTCAGTTTCATTATTGTTTTTCATTGATTGCCGGTTTGGTCTAACGGTGACATCTTTGATCGCATCAACGAAGTTATTCGACGTTGAGATGGGCAGGCTCGTCGAGAGCCACAACGGGACCCGGGAAAACATTCTTGCGGGGCCCCACTGGAAAGAATTTTTTTTATATATTTTTAATGGTGCATTCTGGTGTACTTTATATTTTTGAGCAACGGCGGGGCCCCCACACATCTCCCTGGGTAATTTATCCCCTTTCCCCAACCCCTAGCTCTTGACGGGACTCGGGACTGAAGATGGGTGACCGTTTGCGGATCTTGCTATGTAACCGGTTTTCAAGTAAACTCCTGCGGTTTGACCATTCAAGCACACCATGCGATACACTAGCCTCGTATCCGTGGTCCTGCAGTGTACACTGGTGTTTGTCTGAGTGTTTTATGGCTTAGGGAAAACTTGATGGCTTTTACGAAGTTTTTTTAAAATTCGTATCAGGCCCTGGCGGTTTTGGTATCTTGTTAACATGTCTGCTATATCTGTTAAAACGCGCACAAAGCGAGGTAACTGAACTGAACTAAACTGAACTGACGTGGTTTAGTTTTGGACGAACAAACCAGAGGACAAGCAGTAATGCATTGGAGTAGGCGCCGTCTAACGCCGTCGGTGGCCTACGTGTCTACGCTCACGTACGCCTTATAGGGTGTTTACGCGATCGAGCAAACATCGAGCTGGCTTAAGCAGGCCTATAACCCCGCGCCCTGGCTCAAATGTAAGCCTAGGCTTAGGCTCTTAGCCCACGTGTTATACAGGCCTTCCAATTACAACCCGCCAGTCCTCCTAATTAGCATGCTAATTACCATATAGAACGTCAAGCTAGTTGCTCGATGTTTGCTCGATCGTGTAAACATTCTATTAACCAATAGGCCTAATCAATAGTCATTTAGTCACAAACTAAACCGTGTCAGTTCAGTTAGTTCAGTTATTTCGCTCTGTACGCGATCTTAATCTACTTTTGCTGTCACACTGTAATATACGTGATGACTTTGAACTAATATATTCACTGAGTGATTGATTGGTTTGCTGTGGCAGCAGCGGACGATGACAACAGTAGCAGTGTGAGTGGTGTGGACAACCCAGCTTATGCCAACAACGGGCACCTGTCACAATCATCCCCTATCACCTCTGACTCATCACTGCCCTCGCCAAGGTCAGCCGTCCACGCTAGTTGACAACAACGTTTAAATTAAACTTCGTAACGAGTAAAAATGTTGAATAGTTAATGTTTCAGTGATTAGCCAGTAATTAATCATCGGACTTCGATTAGAACTAACTGTGGCAATTGTGCAATAACATGCGCGTTTTTGTTTAATAAATAAGATTATTCAGCTAACACCACTGGCAGCTTTTACAAATGCACTGAAACGAAGTAGTCTAAAGGCCAGTTCACACCTACGACGCAACTCAACTCAACTCGACTGTCGTGACTGTGGGCGACAATGCAATGACGTCATTGGCATTGTGCTGCTGTGCACAGACCACGCGTTGTTTGCTAGTTTGCAGGGCTGAGCAGTTGAGTTGAGTTGAGTTGAGTTGCTTCGACGTCGTAGGTGTAAACTGGCCATTAGTAAGCGATTGTTTTATCTAGTTTTTGTCCAGTCACGTTTATGATTCGAATCCTGTTTGACGTTTGGCGCGCTACAAGTGCTGTTAACTCACTGACTTTTCGTTCTCTGGAAAATAATGGCGTCGGGGCCGGGGGTCAGCTCTGCCTCCCCCCAAAATTTTTCGTTTTGTCTCTTTGCACATGTCTTTGCACGGGTGTGCTTGCTTTTTTAGACGACCAGACTTAAGTAACGGTCGAGCTGTTGGAATGGTTGTCGTCCGTCTGTCCGTCAGTCTGTCCGTCTGTCCGACCGTCTGTAACGGATGTATTCTGGCTAAACTTTAGGTCGTATGGAAAACTTTTTACACGAATAATTAGCCATGTGTGTCAAACTCGGGCGCGGGAAATTTCGGCCATCTTGAGCAAGGGAAACATTTTCAAACTCGGGGTTGAATGGCAGCAGGTAGGAAAAATGTGCGTTTTCAATGGAAAACAGGCCATATCTCGGAAACGGTGAGAGATACGGCCATAATCACTAATAGGAAGTGGCATACGCCCTGTCAGACGAGATAGACATTATTAACTTTGGATGACCTTGAAGGACGTTACGCGCTATTGTGGCTAAACGGTGCGAGATAGGGCTTATGTTGGTATTGATCACGAATAGGAATTCGAATATTGGCTTTCAAATGAGCTGAAAATCATCGACCTTCGATGACCTTGAAAGTCAATGACAATCAGTACGGTCGGCTATCCTAGCGGCAGCTGAGCTTCTTGTTAATTTTTCAACAACAGAAGAGATAACGCAACCATAATGTGTCTGGATAGAAATTCCAACTTTGGTGACGTGACTGAAAATTTACCGAGTTTAAATTTTGCTATTTGTGCTATGGGGTCGCAGGTCGCGCGAGCTATCCCAGCAGTCGGAGTTGGTACGCGATGCAAGCGTCGTACAGCGAGATAACTCGGACGCCGGGTCGTACAAACGCTGGCGTCGTCCCGGGGCCGGGGGTAAAAGACCAATCCACGAGCGACCCGTTCTGTCACGCTTCGTCTCCGACATGTCCGACATCAGCAACTCGACCGTTTCCACCTTCGTGTCCTCCACGCCCAGTCTTGAATCAAACATCGAGTTCGAGCAACAGCTCTAGATTATAGTAGTGACCCGCGCGTTGCTGGCTTTGGATTTTTCTGTGTCCAAGCTCTCAGGGGCGTCTACACCATATAAACGTTGGAGCAAATGCTCCATGAAAAAATAGGGAGAAAGGTTTTTTAGGAAGTTAAGGGGAAATTAAATATCATAATTCTGCATTTTTGATATATTGCATGTTAAATTAAAAATGCAGAATTATAATACTCAACTTCCCCCCCTAATTTGCCCACAAAACCTTCCCCCTTAAAGTGTTTTGCATGTATATGCTATATCATTAATGCAGAATTATAATATTTAATTCTCCTTTAATTTCCCAAAAACCTTTCCCTCGTAAAAAGTTTTTTTAGGAAATTAGGGGGGGGGAAGTTTTCATGCAATACATCAAAAATGCAGAATTTTAATATTCAATTTTCCTAATTTCCCCCTAAACTCCCAAAAAAGCCTTCTCCTCTAGGAAAATTTCTGGGAAATTTTTAACATCTGTAAATTGAACTATAGGAGTTTGCTTCAGTCCAGTTCTGTTTGCTCGCTGTTACAGTGCGCGGCGGCTCAGCCTTGTTAGCTTTGGGGGTTTCTAACCCGTCGTATATAATAGCGAGAAAAGTTAACAGTTCAACGCCGGCGTTGCTACTGTTAGTACCGTCACTGTCACATTATTATTGCACAGTTATCTTGTAACTAACTGATTGATGCGACGTTTCGAGACATACCGCAAGAGAACAGGCAGCGGTTGTGTTTAGTAATACGATTACACTAGGCCTATTTCACTGAATGCGTCAGACGCATTCTGTGAAAATTTAGGCCTTAAAAACGTAAGCCTAATGAACTTTATGCTCGTGTTTAGTGTACAGATGAGTGTACCGATTGTTACGTGCTGTCGAATATTAGTGCATTGAAATGTAAAAATGATAAGGCCTATAGTAATAAACTTATTAATGTTAGCAATAAATTAATTAACGTTTGCTAATGCAGCGTCATGAATGATTTGCATTGCACTGAATATCCCGGTGGCAGCTAATTGTTATTTGTTATGACCACTATTTGATGTGTTAATCATATTTTATAGGTTATGTTTAGTGAAATTGGGGATATTTTGCTATGGCGTTTAAAACCGCAACAAGTTAGAAAGCTTTTAGTTTCACATCTTTGTATCTTTTTAATTCTGCTAGCTAAAGTTTGGACTCACCGGCATCGTAGGTCAAAGAGGATGGGGGAAAAGAAGTGACAATTTAAGATAATTGGGTAGGACAGTTGCCCCTTTTGTTTCCCCCCCCCAAAAAAAAACGACGCTACTGTCTGAATTGTGGAAAAGTGGCTAAGGGTTCAAGATTTCTGCTGTTGACGTTCGTTTAGAATTTGTAATGTCTGCTGTAGCCTACACAGACGCCCCCAAAAAACATTTGACAATAGTCGGAAAAAAACAGTCGGGGTAGGGTCTAAGTTTAACCCCAACACCCAACTTTTATAGCGCCTGATTTGAGATAAACTTATTGATTTATGTCTGTATAAGTGCTGTGATTGTCGTCTCGCCGATAACAATACTGTTAATTGCATGCGTTAGTAAGGTCGTTAACGTTGTTATGTTGTTGTTTTTTGTTACGTGTTCCCATTGTTAATAATTGTTAATTTGTTATTGCAAAGATCTAACCATTGAACGTTACTTTGTACATTATTTGTATCTTTTTTGTACAGAGAGGTAGAATATTTAATATAGGCCCCAGAAAGACATAGCGCATTCACAGTGGCGGTTCTAGCCCCCAAAATCTGGGGGGCTGTGCTCAAAAAGTCGGAGGCGGAAGAAGGGAGACATAAAGTAAGTTAGCCCGAGCGAACTTATTTTTTATTATGTTTAATTTGTTCTGTCATTGAATATGCTTTACTTTTGTCGTCGACAGACCCCCTACATACGCCCCGTAGACCAAAAATAGCAGTTAGCACCAGTTAGCAATGATTTTAACGTCTACGACAGCGCTGTTAACACATAAAACACAAGTTTAAAATTTTGCGGCATAAGCGACTTGGTCCGAATATTTTGCGGCTCAGCTTTTGCGCCTTCAGCTTCAGTTGCAACGTCAGCGAATAATGTCCGGCTTAATGTAAATTCTTGTCACGAAAGCCATAGTTCCATACTAATCTGGGGGAGGGGGGTGATAAGCTGAAATCTAGAAGTGCTATAGCACCCCCAGCACCAGGCTAGAACCGCCCCTGCGCATTTTAAGGCCTAACGTTTTAGCGTTATGCGCTATTGTATAAACTTACATTTTATTTTCTTACTTTTTTATTTACTGAATGATTGGATAATACATATTAAGTCTTTACTATATTAGAAAGAAACTAGAAAAACTTAATAAATTTGGAACAAAAATAATTATCCAAATAATTTATAATAAAAAGATAATTTTAAAAATATTCATACTTACTATCTTTAATTTATTGAAACTTTTTTTGTTGATTTTAATGCATATTTCGCCTGTTTTGATCTTTTCCGGGTAACGCAGAAACAGACGTTGAGTTAGGTCTTCATTGACAGTTATGTCGGAAATGTTTGTACCAAAAATTATTACAATTAGATCACCCTTCTTCAAGCTATAAGAAACAAGAAATTTGAGCTAATGCTCACGAGACGCGCGAAAGCTTATAGCAGTTCCGGTTCAGTAGTTTAACTGAAAATTAGGGTGTTCACGCTAGGTTAATATAAAAATACCAAATTCTTTATCTGGATCGCAAAACGATAGTTCCGTGGCGCCACCTTGTGAATGATATAGACTTGCGTCGCAGCCCCAAATCGCCAAAAAATCCATAAAAACCCCTATTTTGGCGCTCAAGGTCATTCAAAGTCATTGAATTCGGCGCCAATTGAGAGCCAGTGTACGACTCTCTATTAGTGATTCATAGTAACCTAAACCCTATCTTGTAGACCAGTGTTGTTGTTCTTTTGATTACTTCAGAATGTAGACCACACGTTAGACAGGCAACGCCAAAAAATAAAGTGTTTCCATTCGTTGCACACTTTTTTTGCTTTCGTTACTTGCGTAGCGTATAGAAACCAGGTGTAACTATCTCATGTCTTATGCATTGCAGCTTCAGTCACATTTACAGGGTGGGTCAAGAAAATGGCACCATTTATTGTATACCTCATAAATTTACCAAATATTAACCGATTTTCAAAATTCCTTTATTATCAGAATCAGAAAACAATTTGCAAGAAAACTCTTACTATAGATCTTACCACACCCTAAGTGTGTCACTACACTACCTTGTGAAATGTCAGTGTTTTAAGAATAACAATTAAAAACAAGACGACTCTTGTAACAACACATTTTAAAAAATTAACAACAAAAACAACGCGTTTTTTGTCTTAGTTATTGTCTAAAAATCACATTTTTACTGTTTTTACATCAAATTTTTAATGTGTTCGCCTTGCTGCTGGACGACGCATCGAAGCCGGCGACGCCACTGACCAATGGCGCGATTAGCCAAACGCTGCGGCACTTTGCCCAACTCAGCGACAATGGCTTTTTATACCTGGTTGACTGTCGTGAATCGTCAACATTGATAGGCCATCTGTTGAAGGGCATCTCGAACAACATAATCAATTGGATTTAAGTCTGGGTTGTATGGGGGCCACATGCCAGGCTCGATCAACGTTGATCACGCAACCGGTCAGTGGCGTCGCCGGCTTGAGTGCGTCATCTAACATTTCACGAGGTAATGTAACGACAAACTTGAGGTGTGGTAGGATCAGTAATGACACTTTCATTACAAATTGTCTCCTAATTCTGACAGTAAATTTTTTTGAAAATCAGTTAATATTTGGTGAAGTTATGAAGCGTACAATAAACGGTGCCATTTTTTGCCCACCCTGTAGAGCCTGACTGACAGTTTATGTCCGCAGGCGCTTGCTTCTATGTTCGATGTCATAGCCTCATAGACAGGGCCGTAACCGTAACTACTGAGGGGTTAGCTGCTTTGCAGACCCCACAGGGTAAAAATTTCGAGTTGGCTAATGTATTTTAACCGTAAAATGTGAAAGAATTTTAGAACAAATTTGACAGCAATGATGTATTGGAATTATTACCAGTGAAACTATTACAATGTTTCGCACATTGAGATTTTCAATCATCTCGTGTTATTGCTAAAGTTTCAAAGTGCATAATGATCGTTTATAGTACATAGGCCTAGGCTTAATAGTAGAACTGTCAAAAAAATTCTTACTGCAGCACTAAGACAACGTTTATGCCAATATTCAGCTCCCGTATTAGCTATGGTAATTCTGTCCGTCTGTTTGTCTCACAAACCGGTACCGATTAGCGCCTAGGTGAGATAGAGGCTTACATCTTATGATAGCTCAAAGTCTCTAGTATTTCTTGACAATATTTCATGCAGTTAAGTAAAGGGGTCTCCGCGAACAAAAAAATGAGTCACCCCACCTCTCAAAAAAACGTTATTTTACCGCTATTGGCTTGTCCAGCGTGAAAATTGTTGCAAATAGGCACATAAATGTTGCTTATCATAACAAGCACTGGTGACGCGCTTTTTAGCGGCATCAACATCGATGACCTTGAATGACCTTGAACATTAAAAATAGAGGTTTCACTGATCTTTGTGGCCAAATGTGTGACGCCTCTTGTCTGTCTTGTCTTCAGGGACACCATGAAAAGTAAAGTAAAAGTAAAACAACTTGCAAACAAAAACTGTTATAGACTCTCGCGCGTCTTATGAGCTCAAGTTGTTTGTTTTTGTTCTAATTTTTGTAGATAATTTCACTAATTCTTTCCCCAGACCCCACTGGCAGTGGCATCGCAGTGGCCTCGTAACAGGGGTTGCAGAAGCAATAATGTTTTTTTCAAAATTTTAGCTTGTCAGGAATTGTTTTTCACTCTCGAGAACCGCCACTTTGGGTACCACGAACTTACGCCCTATACGTACAAAGCACGCACGCACACGGTCAGGTGCGACTGTTGGCAGCATATCAACCGACGTCGTCAGACACGTAGGCCTACCAATTACTCACGCCAACAAAAAACGACCTGTTAGTGCCAGGTGCCTGTAGCTATCACGCATGCAGCGCGACTGACTTCTGTCACGGTGACAAAAGCATAGCATAAGAAACGTAGCCTGTACGTTTCATCACAAACTAAACTCTAGGGTGTACTGTGCAAGTGTAACGATGCACAATAAACTCTAGACCGCTTTATATTTCATGACTCCCGCATAAATTTCAGCCTGTCGGTAAATAAACTTTTTGTTGCAATTTTCCCCACAAATAAACCACAATTTTGGGTCAAAAATACGAAAATGTAAGCTAAAAACAACCAATGTGAACAAATTTAAAAGCAAAATTAACATTTTTAGCTTTCTTTGTCTCATATATCGTCATCGGCATTTTGCAGTTGTGTGTAGAAACAAACTTGCAACTTCTTGAGCCGCAACTTCCACGACTCTGCTGCTGAGCTGAAAAAAAGAGCGAGAGAAATAAAGATAGACAGAGGGTGGGTGGTGCAGCTGAGATGAGGGAGCTATTGGAAAGCATTGAGCTGGACGGTGTGCCTCTGTTTCCGCCGTACTATGACGACGACTCGTCAGATCGACTCAGTCATCGGCAGACCACGGCTCTACTGTCGCTGCTCGCACTGATGGTCGTCACGATGCAGTATGTCGGTGAACCGATCAACTGCTGGACTCCCGCGCACTTCAAAAAACCGCAGGAAGTTTACACAGACAGGTAGAAACACACTCTGTTCTGCTCAGCATTTCTCGTATTGGCTATGTCATACTCTGTGGAAATAATTTGCAATTAAGTGTTATTTCACCCGTATAATACATGGCGCTTTGTAAACTGTTGTTTTCTTTAAAAATGCACTGATCGAAGCCCAGCAACGTCAAACTACACGCGCATCAACTGAAGAAAGTGTGATTATGGTAGATGACTTGGTACTATGCCGATAACAACAACTCTGTAACAATATAGCTTAAGTCACCATGCGCCATATTAGCTGATGCCATTGTTGTTGTGTGAATCATTCATTTTCACTGCTATTTTTGTTCGGTGTGTTTATGAAAAGACACTCTTGCTAAAGAACTGACCAAAGCAGACCATTATTCAAAACTAAAGAGTTTTTCGCAAAGCTCTTGAGTCTGGTCTGTTTTTCAACTCACAGTGTACGTAATGCGCAATCGGCTTAACTGCTGTAGATAGGGCACTATAACATTCATCGTTATAATTGTGATTGTGATCTTGTTCTGAAAACAGTTGATGTTACTGTCACTGTACTGTCTTTGCAAAATTGTCGCGTTTTGTATAAAACCACTCGGATGTGTGCACTTTGCCTGCAGTCACTGTTGGACGCACGGAACGTATCATCTTCCATTTGACTCAGACGTTCCACCGGACTTAACTTACACCTACGACGACGCGCGCCATCCTCATCCTCCTCCTCATCATCATCAGCAGCAGCAGTATCCCGGCAGACTGTCGTACTACCAGTACGTACCGTTGATACTACTGGGTCAGGCGCTGGGATTCTATCTGCCGTACTGCGTGTGGCTGAGACTGGGCGCTAACTCGGGACTGGATCTGCAGAGTCTGGTCGCTTCGGCTCGACGCTGCGACATCATCGACATGGCCGACGTACAGAGCCGCATTATGCTCGATATGACAAGCCAGCTCGACAGGTAGGCGAGCCCATTGGTCATTGATTGACGCGTACGTGCGCGTAGTCACATAGTCACCGACGTCGTTAGACGGTGCCCACTGTAATGCATTATTGCTTGCTTGTTGGTCAGTTCGTCAAAAAGTAAACCGTGCCAGTTCGGTTCTGTTCAGTTCAGTTTCGTCGCTCTGTACGCGTTTTAAGTTATATCTCGTTTACACGATCAAGCAATTATCAAGCAATTTAACATCGAGCAAACATCGAGCAGTCATCAAGCAAATATGAAGCATGCATAGAGCATAGCCTACACGAAGCAAACATCGAGCAAATATCGAGCAATTAAAGCGCAAGTCGTGCAAGTGTATTTTGAATGCATTTGCTAGATGTTTGCTCGATGATTGCTTGATGTTTGTTTAATCGTGTGAACGGGGTATTAGGTTTTAACTTCTTACCGCATTCGGTGCAAATAAAAAGTTTATTGGCTCATTATTTCCAGTATTCCAGACATGTTAGAAACCAAGAATATGTACCATTTCATTATGTTTCTTGGAACGCCTATGAACATTATTGACAGTAATGATTTATCGCCGTGGGGGGATTTTGTCCTAGATGTGTGGTTTAGAAGAAGGGGTTCTGTCCGTGGGGAATTATGTCCCGGGAAATATTGTCCGTTTATTGTGCCAGAGGTGTAAGCCAAATCTTCCTTCCCTTAAATTTCAGCCTGTCTAAAAATTCTCTTTCTGTCGGAAAACTCAATTTAACAAATAAAGAATTTGAAGCTAAAAATTTCTTATTGTGAGTGAATGTAAGTGCAAAATTAATATTTTAATCACCTACAATCTCCTCTGTCGGACATTTGAAGCTGTCACTGAGCAATTGCAAATTGCAAATTTTTTTGTTTTTCCCGAAAATATTTTAAACTCACGACCGTACTGTGTTTCAAGTCGTGCCATTGATAATGTTTTAGAAGGCTCTCAAAACGCATCTCGTGGCAACACTGTTAAACAGAATCTTTTTTTGAAGCGATTTTGCCTATTGCTACACATTTCTTAAAAGCGTTGTCTGTCCGTCGTCTGCCACATTCGTGCAGAAACCGTTCGATAAATGTAGATGCGATTTGAGAGGTACACAGAGGTGCGTTTCAATGACATTACACTATCAGAATGTGGTTTATGACCCTTATTCGAAGACTGTTAAGTATGTTTTAAACGTCGGCGATACGATTAAAGACGAATCCGATTCGATTCTGCTTTTGGTGTTTTGGTAATTTTGGCTTCTTGCGGGCCGCCGCTATTGCCCCAGCGCCCTACTCTGGCTACGCCCATGTGGTGATCTGTTAATTGACAGGTATCTGAGTTCACGCGCTTGTCTTGCAAGACCTACTAGCTCCACCAGTCATCATCAACATTCGTCACAGTGCTCGAAGCGTTTGGTTCTCTGCGCTAAAGCTCTGTGCAGACGTCGTCACGGTAGGCTAATTGCCTCATGTATACGCTGCTGCGTCGCCAAAGAGGGGCGCTGAAATTGACGCACCATCAAAATTGCCTGAAACAGCAAGATATAAAATTGCTAGATCTGGAAGCAATGTTTTAAGCGGCTGAATGGATTAAGTAGATTTAGATTTAACATTGCTTCTTTGTAGCACACTGCACACTGCATCGCTATATTTTTCTTGTCTTCCAATTCCATGTTCTGCAATTTCATGTCCGGCATTTTCAGTAAATAGCCTATTATTCACGGTTATTAGTTTTTTTACGATTATTGTTTTGGAATGGACTCCAAATTGTGGTCCCTAGATTACAAAAGTATCCGTACTTTCCACCGTGTTGCAGTTTTACGGCGATATGTCGCGAAGATCTTGCACTGAAATAATAAACATGGACAGAAAAACGTAATGGTCTGATCGACTAGCTACCGTATGCATAGTGGGGTGTTTACACGATTCAGCAAACGTCCAGCTCCATTATAACATATGGCAGCAAACGTCCAGCAAACTTCCAGCAAACGTCCAGCAATTCACGTGTATTTTGAATACATTTGCTGAAAGTTTGCTGGACGTTTGCTAGATCGTGTAAACACCCTACGGGCGGCAATAAATGTTAATCGAGTACAGCAATTATACACTCAGCCGGTGCTGCGATTGCAGTGTAACAGACGCGTACCTTTCACCGTAACTTACTTACTGACCCGCTGTACTCCAGTGTAGTTCATGACGACTTCGCTGCATTTTACGGTGACAGCTCCATGTCTGTGCCGAGACTGCATGTCTGTGACGTCGGAGTCATGAAACAGCTGATTAGTGCTTTCATCTTCAGCCGAATCGATTATTTCAATGTCATCTTGAGTGACGTCTGCCGTTGTCTCCCATAGTTCCACTACAGAGAGTGCAAAACGCCGCCGCGCGTCTACTTATGGGACTATCGCGGCGTCACCATGTGCGTTCCGCCCTGAAGGAGCTTCACTGGTTACCTGTGGTGTACAGAATTAAGTTCAAGCTGGCTTTGTGTCCAGACTACCTCAGCAACTGTGTACAAGCGTGAAGCCGCGATCCGGCTGTGATTCGTCTCCGCTCAGCGACCAACACTAACTACTCTGTTCTACGTACAAGAACGAAATTTAGCGACGGAGCCTTCTCTGTGGCCAAGCCAGTCGTATGGAACAGTATTACTGCAGCAGCTCGTGACGCAGACACTGTTAGCTCGTTTTAGCGCAAACCGAAAACTTACTATTTCTCTAAGTGTTTTAATGATCACCAACTTTTTAAACTTTTATTGTGACGTTTGTAATGCACTCCCGGTCCGGACTCCTGTAGGGAGGGCACTATAACTTTTGCTACTTAATGAAACTAAACGAAACTAAACTAAATGTTTTATAGTGGCCGAGAAAACTTAATGAAGTTTACGATGCACCTTCAGGCTCCAGCGACTAAATTGCTAGCGGCGTCGCAGAGGAGTTAAAGAAGTCGGCGTGGCAGAAAGTTTTAATTTTCCGACAAGCGACAGCAAATTTCTGACAGAAAAAATAAAGAATGCTCAAAATTTTAATTTTGCCCTAAACATTTCCAAAATGGGGTTTTAGCTTTAATCTTTTTCTCCATTTTTGGACAAAAAATGTCCGACAAAAAATTCTGGACAATTGTTTAAAATTTAAGGGAGGAGCAAATGCATGTTAATAATAATCATTAAAAGACAATTTATATGGCGCCGTAAATATCCTAAGATAAAAACAAGAGCGCCTAACAAAACATGCAAAATGGATACAATTATGTCAATGTCCAAAATGTTAAAACGTTATGTCAGCAGAGTGACTACGACGGAAACGAAATTTAAACAAGTGTGTTTGAGCAGACGCTTAAACGAATACACATAGGAAGCAGTTTTAATGTTGACAGGTAACGTTTTTGATGCCGAAGGTCCAGCGATGGTGGAAGTACGTATATAAGTCGTTTATGCTTGCTGTAGGTAATTACCTGATACGCTGTTACGTGATGGTGAAGCTGCTCTACGTCACCAACATCATCACTCAGTTGTTTCTACTGGACGCTTTCCTCGGAGCCCCGTTCCACACGTACGGCGTCGACGTTTTCCGTGACCTGTTCCAGACAAACAGTGATCGCACTACTCAGGCCGTGGTACCGATGAGGTTTCCCCACAGTACGATGTGTGATCTGAAGGTTCACCGACTGGGCGCCGTGCATCGCTACTCCGTACAGTGCGTGCTGCCGATCAACCTTTTCAACGAAAAGATCTTCCTCTTCGTCTGGTTTGTTGCGTCATTATTGCTAGCAGGAATCTCGTCTTGCTACACACTTTTCCGTAGCGCGGTTTATCTGTCGGACATTTGTCTTTTGTTTTTTTTACATTCGCAGCCCTCAAGCCACGCTTTTGAGCTAAATTAACCATCACTATTGGTTTTCGGGCCTTCATTCTGTAGTATTAAAAACTTTCCATTGAAAGTGCGCTACTGAGTGAAAATTCGGAGTAAAATTAGAGCAAAATAGTGCAGAGGGTGATTAAATTTTTATTTTAAACAAACTCGATTTTACATTTGTTGATCCGAATTACTGTGCAAATTTGTATCAAAATCCAGCAAAAATTGCGGCCGTGGGAGAGCGTACAGTCGGACGGAAGGAGAAACGCAACCGATTTTGTAATCTGTTCCATGCTATGCTATAGGAGTGGAACAGTTAAAAAGTTGTGCCTGTTCATGCGTTACGTCCATTGCGTTGCGTACATTGCGTTGTATGCAAACTGCATTAAATCGTAATCCTATGTGTAACACTATGTAACAGGTTCTGGCTTCTGCTCGTGGGTGTCGTTACGCTCTGTTCCCTGATGATGTGGACTGTTCGCTTTGTCTACGCGCCGGGACGTCGGCGTTATATCAAACAACACCTCGGCTACGTACAACACGCTGTTACTGGTGAGGGAGAGGAGGCTGAGCGACAGCGTAAAAAGAGAAAAGCTTGGCAGTTCGTTCATCGTTACTTGGACCAAGACGGAGTGTTCTTATTGAGACTGGTGGCCCACAACGCCAGCACCATCACAGTGACAGAGCTGGTCGTTTCACTCTGGCACAATTACTCGCAGAAAGTCGGCTTACGACACGACAAGCACAGCGACGTCAAACACAATCTTTGACGTTTGAAACAGTTCGAACAGAAATTTACAGACTAAGGCAACGAAATGAACTGACATCAGTTCGCTTTGCAAGCCTGCACTTCGCGGAATAAACTAATACCGCTGAAAGCAGCTACTGCTTCAGCGCGTCTTAGCCATCGCAATTCTGTCTCCCGTCCGTCCGTCCGTCACATGGGTGGATCAGTCAAAAACGGTGCAAGCTAGGATCATCAAATCTTCACCGTCGCTGCCTGGAAGACTCTAGTTTCAGGAACCGTAAAGCTTTTCCATAAATTCGAAAGGGGTCACCCCGAACGAGGGCGCTAAATGAGAGGGGGTAAAAAAATTCCGATTTTTAGCCAATAAGTCGCTGTATCTCAATAACGGTGCGAGATAAAGCCTAGGTTACTGTTGATCACTAATAAAAAGTCGTACACTGGCTCTCGATTGCCACCGAATTCAATGACGTTGAATGACCTTGAACGCAAAAATAGAGGTTTTATTGATTTTTTGGCGATTTTAGGCTGCGAGACACATTTCAAGAGGGAATTGCGCCGAATCCAATTGAGATAGACATGGACAAGCTGCGTATAAAATTTTCAGTACTGAACGCAGATTTCAATGGTCCAAGTCTCGCTTTTTACGCGCGAAAGCAGAATGCTTCGCGGGTCTTTGCCATCGTCTGGGCGTCTGTCTGTCTGTCTGTCCGTTTGTCTGTCCGTCTGTCACACTCGTGATCTGTGCCAAAACGGTGCAAGCTAGGATCACGAAATCTTCACTGTGGGCTGCCCCAAGGTCTCCTGTTTATTGCGACAAAATTTCGTGCCACTGGGTGCAGGGATTTCCCTCGAACGAGGGCGTCAAATAGGGGTACCCCCTAAAAAAGACGTCATTTTGCCGTTATTGGCTCGAATAATGTGAAAACGGTTGCAGATAGGTACATACATGCTGCTTATCATAACTAGCACTGGTGACAGGCTTCTTGGATTTATTAACATCGATGACTTTAAACGACCTTGAACCCCTTAAAAAAAGGTTTTTAGTGAATTTTTCGCAATTTTTGGACGCAGCGCACAATTCAACACTGAATTGCGACAAAGTGGTTGGAGATAAACCAAGACAACCTGCATATGAAATTTTCAGCATTCAACGTAGATTTTAGCAGTTTAAGTCCCGACCCCTAGGTTCAAGGAGGCCAGCGCAGGCGGACGTCAAAGACAGCTACCACCCCTAAAAAGTGGTTATTTTACCACAATAATTATATCTTGTAGCGTGAACACGGTTGCAAATAGGCACAGACATGCTGCTTATCATAACAAGCACTGGTAACAGGCTTTTTAGATTTATCAACATCGATGACCTTGAATGACCTTGAACCTTCCCAAAAGGGGTTTTTAGTGAATTTTCCCAATATTTGGATGCAGCGCACATTTCAATACCGAACTGCTACGAAATGGCTGGAGTTAGACCAAGACAATCTGGGTATGAAATTTTCAGCATTAAACGTAGATTTCAGCAGTCTAAGTCCTGATCCCATAGGTTCATGAAGCCCGGCGCAGGCGTGATTAGTGATGCCCGGATTTTGCAATTCTGCACGCAACTCTTTTTGGCTGAGCTGGGTACACATGGTTGGTTATATACGCAACAATATTGTTGTACAATGAGGCTGCGCGAATTTATGCTGTGCTGTGCTGCGAAGAGTGGCATCATTATGACCGTGCTGTGTGCAGCGACGCGTGATGTGCGGCCGTTGACTTAAAGCATAGCACACATGTGCGATAAAAAAGCATTATGATGAAACGAGAGCACAAAGCTGAAGTCCCTTTTTCTAAGCTGTAGCTGAGCTTCTTGTTGTTTGAGATCGCCGTACGTGCAAACCCTTGCAAGTGTGTCGCGCTGTGTTTCGTTCTTTGAGAAACATAGTTAACGGAGTCGATGTTTCGACCCTCTCCATCCAGTCGTTTCCGTTTATTTTATCCCAATTTTGCGAACCCCTGCCATACAACAGACGTAAGCCTACAAGTTTTATGCAAGTTTGCACGAACATGCAGAAATATTATATTTTGTCGCAACAAAAGTTTGCATGTACGGTGATAAAACAAAATAAGTTCTTTTACGCGAGCTGTTTTTGTTTGTTTTGTTTTATTGTAAGCATATTTTATTATTTTGCTATGTTTTATTTTATCGCGCATGTGGAAAGGCTTTAGGCCTACACGTAGCCCCCCCAATATAGGCTGCTTATGCTGCGTTAACTTATTACTTCGACTTCATAAGCCGCCGTCGGTCAGTGCTGGCAACGCTGCAGTGGCCTATAGCTAGTATAGGCTTATAAGCACACAATTTGCCTACATGCCTAGGCCTATACTTTCGATATCAGGCTACGCAACTAATAAAATTATTATTTCCGGATGACTCCAGTTTTGCAGTCAGTGGGCCTATAGTTTAGTATTGAATGATACCGCCTGCATGAGTATAAGCCTTTCGATATTGTCGAGTAGTGGTGACGTGACTACGCTGCAAAGAGCAAAACATATAACTTGTCAGGTAAAAAACCGACTGAGAGGCAGATAAGCCTGCGTCCATTAAGCCGTTACGATACAACACGATTCATTGACCGATTTAAGATCTGCTGTTTAGTGAACAGGTAAAGAAAAGCTCGTGAGTCAACAACGAAATGGATGAAATCGCCTTCATCGAAGGATACCAGAGAATCGATGAAGAACACGTGGAAGAAACGGGCGAATACATGAAGTCTGGATGGCGGCCGTATGTTAAACGAATCCTAAAGGTTACTGCCCAGGACCGCCTGTCAAACGCCGTTCTTTTCACCGCACTCTTCGCCATATCCTTCGCGTATACCATCACTCAGCATATGACGGCCTCGCAGCCGGAACCTTTTCCGAACTACGTCGTTCCGTTGTGGATTATTTTGCTGGAAGTTGTCGCTTGGTTATTTCTCCTCTACATGTCCTGCTCACGCTTTCGGCGGTTCAGACGCGAACGTGTTCCGCTCTGCAGAATAATCATGCGCAAGATAACGGTGATCAGTATACTTATGTTGTTCTTCGTCGCCGTCCCTATCTTCTACTTTCTTCGCCTGCTCGCCAATTGGAGATGCAGCGACGCGTGGGTTGCCTGCAGAAGCGGGGTGATCCATCTGGAGCAGTGTACCGACCTTCTATACCCGGTTTTGAACTTCGTCTACCTGTTAACGCTGCTGATTTTCTGCGCCGCGTTCGACGGCTTTCGTCACACGCTGCTGCTCCCAGCGTTGGCCGTCATCCAGGCAGCAAACCTCTCCAGCTGGCTGGACGCGCTCATCGACGAGTCCGGCGTTTTCTCGCACGAGTCCAACGGCACCAACTGGAAGCAGGAACTGTCTCGCTGTTTCAACCGAGCACGCCACGTGAACATCTCCAAGCACTTCAAGCAGTGCTACAGCCTCAGCACGTCTGAGCACGAGCGCTTGGAAGCCGCCAGTCCGTACCTGTACCCATGGATCATGGAATATCTTATGCTGGTTATGGAACAAGTGGCAGACTGGTTTTTTAGCACTAAAGGCGTGCGGAATTGAAGTGATTCGAACGCTCAGGAGGAGCAGAATAGACCCGAACTGGTCGAACGGCCAGCAGCCAGAGCATCCGATGGTGCGGCAACATCCTTGACGACTGGAGCCAATCAACCGGGAACCAGCGGCATGCAGACAGCGACAAACGTGTCTGAGCTTGGCAGTCAGAACACCGAAAATATCAACAAACAGTTGAAACATCACCAGGCACTGTCAGGCACTGGTGCATCGAATGGTCCAAAAGCATCTCCTTCACGTAGAAACGATCGAGGTGAGAGAAGGCTGTTACTCGCGCCGGATGTTGCTGCTGATCCACAAGTTGACAATGCCGACAATGCTAGTGTCGCGAGCCAGACCCCGGTCGCATGTTGCAGGTAAGACCACAGACCAATACTGAGATTGGTATGAAGGCTTATATAATATATTACGCTATAATATAGTGTATAAGACAGACTATGGTGTTTAGACAGAGCTTTGCAGCATTGCCACCGAGAAGCGTATAGCTCAGTGTTAGAGTGCCCGACTACTGCTAGCATACAGGCTAACGTACAGTAGTTACTGGGTTCGACGCTCAGCTTTTGCACCAATGTGTTTTTTTGCTCTTTTGTCGTAGGCCTAATACATTTCGCAAGTAGCATTAAGTAGGCCTATTAGTTGCAAAATCTATTAGGGTTAGTGCCAGCGTTTATTGATGTAACGGAGATCAAGAGACCGGGATCACTATAGATCGAAACCAACACAACATTCTTGTCAACAATATCACTAGACCAAATTAATCTCAAGGCCTACAACTTTGAAGTAGGCCTAGCCTACATAAATACAACATAACAAGAACTTTGTCACAAAAATTAAACTTATTGAGTCTGGAATTGCAAGAGTCACAAGATGTCAATTTTTGTTTTGTTTTTCTGATATTTTTAGCACTGTTGGACTAGGCCTACTTTAGTAGTATGATGCCACTAACATTGAGTTTTTTGGCCTTGGCCCGTTGGCCGTTACCTTGGTCTCAAGTTTTTGGCCTTGTCGATCGGTTCCAAGTCCTTATCCTTGTCATTGTTCTTGCTGTTTTTGTAAGTCCTTGTCCTCGTTTTCGTCTTCGAGTCCCACGTCCTTGGCTTTGTCCTTGTCTTCGAACACAAAGTGTTTGATAACATCACTAGCAATATGTCTAATATCCCCAGCTGTTGTAGAGTCGTTTAGCTGCTCTTGACTGCCGCTGCTGCGGTACGGCAATGTTTCCATACGTTTCACTGACTTCCTGCCATTCCTCACTACTTCCCATAGGCTAGCTAGGTTTCTAAGCTTAACGGCTGTCTGACTATCCGGCTACTCAGCCAATAGTGTCTAACATTTCCGGTTATTCATTTCGGAAAATATCCGTTTATCCATCGAGACAAATTCGCGAATAGCCGGAGGTTCGTCCGATCGTTCTCGGGGGAATGACCCAACAGGCACGCTACCTTCCGGTATCCGGACCTCTTCGAGCTGTCACACTCAGCTTTCGGAGACCAAAAGTGATCCGGCTGTTCTTTGCTGGCCTTCCGGTGATATGATTTTGGGCTGCATTAATGTTGTCGTCTGTCCAAAACACGTTCAATTGCGTTGATGTATGTTTACACTCGTTGGCGTGTTTATTGCGTCGACTTGAAATATTATGTCGCTGTCCGCCTGCATGTGTTGCAGTTGCGGCGGATCTGTGTTCTACGTCTGCATCGTTGCGGGTGTGATGCTCAACGTCGTGTTTCTCGCATTCGGCATCTGTATCATCTTCGACGCCGTACCTCGCAACGTGTTCGTGGCGTATCGCATAGCTTACTGGCTGTCATTAATAGGTGGCCTGATCGCCTGTCGACCACGTACATTCCTGGCGGTGAACTACAACGCCTTAGAGTACTTCGTGGTTTTCTTATCGATCGGTCCTATCCTTCAGTGTATGATGTCGATGGTCGCTAACCGCCATTCTGAAACGTCGTCGCTGCCGACTTCGCTTTTTCGCACCGAGGAGGCGCTCAACATGATCCAGATCTGCACCCAGCTTCTAATCTACGCCAACGCCAAGCACTACCAGATCCCAACAGCGAAAAGAGAGGGAAACGCTAATAGAATTCGTCAGCTTTGTCGTGATAAGTGTTGCCCACACGTTGCGAGGGCCGTCGTCTGGTATTTTGCGCTGAGCAACTTCGTTCTGTGGGTGGAGAACAGTTTCATCGAGACGCGCAGTTCGGTGACCAGCTGGCAGAAATACTACTTCGAGAATTGGCCGGTGGTTTATAACATCTTTAATCCGATGTCTCTTGTGTTTAGGTTCAACAGCGCTTTGCTGTTTTGGAAGATTCTGCACATCAAACCACAATGTTGTCAAAGCTAAACTTGTAGGTTATTGAACAAGAAGCCCAGCTGTCGTTGGGGTGGGGCCGACCGTACTGGTTGTCAGTGACCTTTAAGGTCATCCAAGGTCATCGATTTATATGCCATTTAAAAGCCAGTATGCGACTTTTTATTAGTGACTAATAGCAAAATATAGGGTCCTATCTTGCACCGTTTAGCCACAATGCATCCGTGACAGACGGACGGACGACAGACGGACGACAATCACGACAAAGGGCCGATCTTTAAGCTTACAGCTTAGCGGTCGGCCCAGAAAAGACTGCATTATAATGCATTATAAGGCGTGTACAGAAAAAGACACGAAAATAAACCGAACTAAACTCAACTTCTCAAAATGTCCGTGTAGTTGCGTTGCACGAACTCTATAGGCTTATATGAACAAACTGACAGTACAGTACAGTTCAGTTCAGTTCTGTTACACTTTAGCCGATCGTACTTTAGTAGCGGTCGAGCTATGAGCATGGTTGTCGTCCGTCCGTCTGTTTTGTCTGTCGCGGATGTATTGTGGCTAAACGGTGCGAGATAGGGCCTATAGGTTGCTACTGATCACGAAGTAATAGGAAGTCGCATATTGACTTTCAAACGACATAAAATTTCATTGACCTTGGATGACCTTAAAGGTCACTGACAACCAGTACGGTCGGCTGTCTTAGCGACAGCTTGGCTTTTTGTTAAACACTTGAGTTATGCACACGTTAAAGGCGACGTGGAACGATTCGCAATCAGTAAACGATAAAATCGATATACTGGTACAAATACATTGACATCGACTTCTGTCACAAAGTCTTGACTGTGCTGTTGAATAATAACAAAATTAATGTAACCTATCCTAACATTTTATATGATTTTTCGTTAGTTTGCATTTATATTATAGCAAAGATATAGACAACTAGTGCAAGTGCACTGTGCACTGCAGTTCGGTTAATTTCGCTATTTTTTGCTGTTTTCGAGTGACATCGATTTCCTACAACATAATTGAAAGTTTGGCCACTTGACCATAGGCCTATTTAGCCTAAGGAACGGTCGAACTGTTGGCATGGTTGTCGCCCGTGTGTCTGACTCTTAAGGGGAAATACGGAAAAGACAAGGGGAAACCTGGTAAGGTTGAAAAAAGGGAAAGAAAAGCCGTGAAGGAAAGGGAAACAAACGGAAAAGAAAGAGGAAAGGGGGAGGAGGAAGAAAAAGGCGGTAAGAAGGGAAGAGAAGGAGAGGGGAACACTTTCTGGGTAATTTGTTTCC
>Ga0056128_1002025_pt1 | contig 23608 bp, 14 predicted proteins | sample WorMetLIZISLAND2_FD_71113 | JGI IMG/M metagenome (GOLD analysis project Ga0056128, IMG submission 71113) | Marine gutless worms symbiont microbial communities from Max Planck institute for Marine Microbiology, Germany - Olavius geniculatus... ... | reverse complement strand
AATTTCAGTGCGAACGTCACCGTATTTAATGTTTATAAATGACATCACAGCGACATCATCTTCAAAAAACTCACAACTTGTACCCAGAATTAAATTCGCTACAAAACATATTTGGGATTTTTCTATTTTAAGAATTAATGGAATGGCGCCATTATGTAAACATATTTGTCGAATGACACTCGTAGTAAAAACTAACTCCAAGTGTAAAACCATCAGATCAGCTGCATAGCAGATAAAACAGATATTAGCAGCAAATAACAGCAAATTTGCCGAAATGTTAGTTGATGATAATGTTCCAGTCTAAAGGCAGCGATTCACATCAAAACAATAAACTTCAAGGCTACGACAGACACTACAGCTGCATCTCAAGCCGTGATACTGGCAAGACTTAAAGAGTATAAAGGCAATACACAAGCGCTAAGCATCTCTAGGCATTTAATCAAAGTATATGCCTCAATGTAAAACGTAAAAAGATCGAGATTACAACAACTAAAATGATCTTACTGAGATCCGCAAATCAGTAACGAATTTCACTGCTAAGCATGTGGAACGTTACTAACTGGACTGCCTTTTGCCATAAAATTACAGATAACTAGCTGTTACATTAATAACAAGAAATCTGAGCTAATGCTCATGAGACATGCAAGAGCCTATAGCAGTTCCTGTTTGCAGGTAATCTTGGTTTATCTCCAATCTCCATCTATTTCGTCGCAATTCACTCTTCTGCAGCCAAAAAAAATCACAAAAAATCACTAAAAACACCTATTTCTGGAATTCAAGGTCATCGATGTTGACATTCCTAAAAAGCTCGTCGCCACTGTTTGTTATGATAAGCAGCATGTCTGTGCCTATCTGGAACCATTTTCACATTATAGACAAGCCAACAGCGGAAAAATAACCACTTTTAGAGGGATACCCTCCTTTGACACCTGCGTAAGCAGGCCTCCATGAGACAAGAGAATCAGAGAGGGTTGTAGATGCACAGCCAAACTTTGCACCTAACAGAGTCCTTAGAACTACTCTGCCTGAATTGTCGTCATTCGAATGCTACCTTTCTAGATCCGTCCGCACTACTCTTGCTCAGTTACGTTTGGGTCACTGCCGGTTTCTCAACTCTTAGAAGGCCTGCATCACTGCAGGTGTGACAGATGTGCACCCTGACTGTGGAGTGGCACCACACTCCGTTGAACATATGGGATGATCCAGACGCGGTGGCTGATTTTCTCAAGCTGGATGACAACTGACGAAAGAGGAGAGCTGTGGGCTACCACAACAACAAGAGCGTCCAGACTTGGACTGCTAAAATCTACATTCAATGCTGAAAATTTTGTATGCAGGTTATCTAGGTCAATATCCAGCCATTTCAACGCAATTCACTCTTTAAATGTGTGTCGCAGCATGAAATCATGAAAAATTCACTAAAGCCCCCTATTTTGGGGGTTCAAGGTCACTCAAAGTCATCGATGCTGACATTCCTAAGAAGCTCGTCGCCAGTGCTTGTTATGATAAGCAGCATGTCTGCGCCTATCTGCAACCATTTCCACGCTAGACAAGCCAATAGCGGTAAAATAACGTCTTTTTAAGAGGGTGCCCCTATTTCACGCCCTCGTGCTAGGGGAACCCCCTCACCCAGTATTATAAAAATTTTGTCACAAAATACTAGAAACTCTTATGCCATCATATGGTAAAAATCCGAAGTCTTTATCTCACACAGGCTCAAAACGGTACCAGGCTGTGACAGACAGATGAACAGACAGACAGAATTACCATAGCTAATACGCGCTATAGCTATGCTAGCTCTCGTGCGTAAAAATCACACATCAAAGCCATGGCTGTAGCCACCACACAAAGCCTAGAATGAGCATCTGTATCAAGGCCTTTAGGTCTAAAGTCCAGCATACTTTATACAAACTTAAGGCAAGTACAGAACATCAATGCCAGTAGCACAACAGCTACAACGTTGTCTGCACCAGTGTGAATCGATTTATGACTAGTTTCGACAGCCCAGTGGTTTAACAATTAGGATTTCGGATTTACAACCATGAAGTTGTGGATTCGACTCCCGATCGAGTCGCTATCAAGTACTTACTACTTGGATGAATGGCTGTCTGTGGAGAGGTAGTATATAACCACCCCCAAGGTCAACTCAGCCTTCCATCCTGCTGGGGTTTGTTAATCAATAGTACCAGTACTGGCCTGCTTGGCTGGCGTTAACTGAGGTAGAATGTGTTCTGCAGCATTCAAGTACTTTAAATTTGGTATTTAAATACACACCAAGAATTGGGGGGTATTTCATCAGCATTTAAATATTTTGTAAGTTCCAAGTATGTAAAGATTTGCATCTAGTATTTGACACAACACTGGCTACAGAACGCTGATGCAGTGGGAAAAGATGATAAAAATCGGAATCAAGATACAAATCAGCGGATGGCAGGTGGTACATCATCATCAGTTAGTCTTCATCTTGACATATCCATTAGCTACATGAACAGCATCACCCTCTCCATCACTTTCACACGGCTTTTGCTGCTTCTGTTGCAGAGATGAAACGCCGTTGCTGCAACGTTTCTGCAACACAACACAATATCTGCACTAATACACAGTGACGACTAATCAAAACAAGTGGCTGTCAGTAATCTTGCTGCATTTCTATGCTATTCTTGAGCATGTTGAAGCACAAAAAAGCAATGTAACTGAACTGAACTGACACGGTTTAGTTTTTGATGAACTGACCAATGGGCAAACAGGGTGAGCCCACTGGTCATTGGTTGACGCATATGTGAGCATAGTCACATAAGCCACAAACGCCGTTAGACAGTGTCCACTGCACACTGTAATGCTTTACTGAAAGCCCATTGGTTCAGTTCACTTCAGTTCAGTTACGTCGCTCTGTGTGCGCCTTTAGCTTTATCAGACCTCTGGTCATTCCCATAGTTTACAACATCGTATAGCTTAATTATTAACCCTCAGGATCTTTAGTATCAAGGATATAAAATAATCAAAACAATACTAAACCGATTGTGAGTCAGTTTGTTGCCCCACCAAAACGAAGCAAGAAGGAATACTGTGTTTGTGGGTTACAGTTTGTTGGCTGGATTTCTAAAAACAGTTACAAATTTCCACAAAATTTATCACAAAAACTGTGCACAGCTGTCGGCCCAAAGAGACAAAAAGATATTTTGCTAGCGATCCAGACTCTTTTGTGGACTTATGGAAGATTCTTCAATGTCATTCCGAGACAGCAGCTGCATTAAGGATCCTAACTGGAAAACTGAAAAGGTGTAGACAACAAAAACCGGTGTGAACGTCTTGCAGTAATAGTAAATCAAGATCGCAAACCTCAGTGGGTCGTGTTTTCTTCGGCCGAATATACGTCTGAAAGTAGAAGTTGATGAACAAGGCAAAGTTGGATATGGCGTAGAAAATGAGTGCCCACTGCATCCACAGCGGGAACCGACAGCCAACGTAGACTGAACGAGCCGAGTGCGTTATCCCGGCCACAAACTGCACCTGATTGTCAGTTACAACACCACTTAATACCAGAACTAATAATGATTAAAAAATTTTAGGGCTGTGAAAGTTAACGATTAATTTAATCGTTAACGATTCAGGAATTTAAACGATTAAAAAAATTTTTATCGATTAATCGCAAGTACTGTTTTGCTCCCTTACTTGACATAACAGGAAGTAAATTTCGGGCGAAAAGCAAACAATAATGGCCGACAGCAAGTTAAAAAATACTGAGCTATATAAATATAAGGCCATTTCTGGTCATATGTATGACTATTTTGGATTTAAATTGTGTGATGACAGTACAGTTGATTCTGCTGAAAACGTTTTCTGTATGATTTGCCACAAATGTAATGTAAGTTCATTATAATTATGTCAGCAGAATTATGAAATTTGTGGAAAATTAAACAATAGGTCTAAAGTATATTATCAATGTAGGGCCTTCTGTTTGTTGTTTGTTTTACCTAATCACATTCTCCGGAAAAAGTGATTACCATTTCACAAATGCTTGTCACTGTATCTACTCAGTAATGCGTTCTCGATCGTGTGAGTCTGATTGTACATTTAACAATCAAAATTTTCTTTATCATTTAATATTTTAAATTAAGGCCAAAACATAGCTCCAGAAGAGGGCTGCAGTGCTGCATATTAAGTTGTAACTGGGCTAACACTTTTCCGGTTGTAACTCATTACCATAACAGAGTTGTGAAATCAAGTAAGCAATTAGACTTAAGACACAGAACACACACCAACTGGATGCGGGTCAAATATTTCTTCCACCAGAGGTACTTCTGCATGTGAGGTCCAAGGGCTGACAGACCGTAGTAAGTGTACATCAGAACGTGAACAAATGAGTTTATCATTGCACCAAAGAATGCTAACAACACACCACAAACTAAGGTAACAGTAAAGGGTGCCACATCCCACAAGGGGCATCGGATATCGACCTAGGGTGTTTACCTCCCTTTCTATGGCCGTCAGGCCTGTAGGCGGATAGACCATTGATGCACGGCCGGTGCAACGCCAGATCTTCCCAGCTGCAGAACATCACCACCCTTTGGTCAGTACCAAATTATACTGCTTGGTGAACAGAGGCACATGTGTATGAACAACTTGTCTGAGGCTGTTACTGGGCAGTTGACCAGCCAGGAGTTAAACCAGTGACCTCACGATCACTAGTCCAACATGCTACCATTAAGACTACCAAACCGCACCACCACAAACTGCTGCTATAAAATGCTCCCAAATACAGAACACCTGCCAACCATCAAAAACATTTTCATGCTGTAAAAAACTCACAATAGTGAACATGACTAACTAGCTTAGACGTCATCTTGAATAGACTCACAGCTTAAACCAGTAACTATCAAAATCCACCAAAATACAACCTTTATATCTAATTAGTGATCACATTTCTCGACAAGTCACACATTTCTCGATAAATCACACTTTGGAAAATTTAGGAGGACCCAATCAATCTCCTCCATTGGAAAAATGCAACATCCTGCTCCCCCCCAAAACTTTTTCAATTTAAAACACAACGCTATTGTTTTATCACACTGAATTTTATCAACATTATCAATTTATCATCAACATCAACATCATCATCACGTACCTTGACCACCGGGCACCCATTTGACGCCAATCCACCAGATCGGAAACATAGTGGCATGATGGTAGACGTGGAGAAACGATATCTGACCGTTCTTCTTGCGCAGGACAAAGAATATTGTGTCAAAAAACTCCAACAACTTGGAAAAGTAGAACCACCAGATGGCCTTGGCAATCTGCGAATCAAAGCGAAAACATGCAAAGCACCATAGTTGTATAATACACAAAGATTAAAAAATTAAGTGTCTACTACAGTACCGGTACTCAGATATCGCTTCAGACATGCATCATCAAAAAAAAACAGTTTTGCTTCACGTTTAACTAGCACATCGAGCGTGTTTATAGTCGTTACAGTTAGCACGCCATAAAAATTACTTAAAAACTTACTTATTTACTCCATATAGCTCTTCATGCAAACTGATCAGCAAGGATCACCTGCCATATGAAACCAGTGATGACATAATGTTACCCATCACCCAACACACTGTAAATGCCAGGCAGGATGGTACTGAACTTGATTTACTTACCCCAGAGGAGTAGAAGGCTGAGTTGACCTAATGACAGGTTAAATACCGAGAGAGTTTACCACTCCACAGACAATGACAGACACCCATCCAAATAATGACCACTTGATAATGACCTGACCGGCGGTTGAACCCAAAACTTTTTGGTCGTAAGTCCAAATAGTAAACAGTTGATATCGACCTGACCAGGAAAAATCAACTCACTCCCCACGCTGGACAGTCATGGTTTATCAATTCACTCCAAAAGTTGCTCTGTGAAACAACTGAAAATTGTAATAAAAATCAGAAAAAAATAGTAAAAAAAGTTAGAGACTTTGTCATGAATTAACTCACTCGCATTTCATCCGGGTTATCGCTGTAGTCAACATGCTGACACGTATAACTGTAGTTCAGTCTCCAGGAAGCTGTGAAGAGCTAACAAAAACATAAACATAAACTCAGTTTCATAGGGAACATTCCCCTCTGACTGCAAAATTTCTAATAAACACCCTGGCGTTTACTTCAACATTAGATTAGGCATTTATTAAAGCATCTGACAACTAGTACTGCAGCAGCTAGTAAACTACTACAAATGCACCCAGCATTTATTGGAGACTCGGCGTTTATTAGAAGTTTTATTTTTATGGTATACAAACTTACAAAGAACATCTGAGAACATTCGTCTAGTCTGCAGTGACATGATATATGAGTCAGACTGGATCATGGCAAATGATAACCAAACTTTCCAAAATTTTGAATGCATCATATGGTCATCGATGGCCCTGTATGAAAATATATAAGCACAACTACCACTATACACTCTAAAAAGTCCTTCCTTCCCGAGCCTTAAGGCCTATTAAGTGGCGCTGATCTCCATTTCCTTAGCCCTCAGCCAGACACCAGTTTACACTGCGAGACCACAGATACGGGGCTAGTGCATCACGTAGTGTGCTCACTGTGCCTGTTTAATCCCAGCTTTCGCCAGTACTCATTGTGCCTATGCACAGAGGGATGGCCAGGCTGAGTTGACCTGGGTGGCTGGTTACATACTGGGATGGTCACCCGTACTAACCGGGCCTGATGTTGACTAACTTTGTTGACGAGATTAATGACACTACTAACTGAGCCAAACCACCAACATTATACACTCAATTATTGGACAAACTCGATAAAACACACAAGTGCAAAGGCAGAATTCATCGACACCACCAGTCAAAATCCACAGCGTAGTTTTAAAACACATTATCAATGGTATGACAGTAAAACCAGTGGTAAAAGTATAAGTATGAGGTGGCAAAGCTTACTGGCAGTGCTAATGACCTCTTGATCAGAATGACAAAGGTGGCAATTAAAAACTTATTGAGTTTTTGCTGATAATTATACACACAAGAAATCTGAGCTATCGTTATTAGGTAACTGACCTCAACAATGCCATAATCAAAGATTCCCATTACTATCAGCAATGAGTAAAACAGACCTACCTCAAAACAAATATGAAAGTTGAGCACAACTAATCCAGCATTGTACAGGAACAGAGTCCATCGGAACTCAAATGGGGGCCGAGAATTCATCAACTTCGGCCCGAAGTAGACTGTGACCAAGTACAAAGCTGTTAAGGCGAATGTCGGCCAATAGGCAGACATGAGCGGCCAATCCGCCACCCGGTCGTCTGCAATACAAAACACTAGTATCAAGTTCTACAGCAAAATCAATGCAATATGTAACAAAACATAAGCTCCGAGCAACATTCTAAAAATAAATTATTTGGCATTGACACTGTTACGTCTCAAATACTTTTTTAAACATTAACACTCGGTGCATTCTGGAGCATTTTCTGATGAACATGTAATGGTTCTCCATTTATGACGAACGAATTGTGTCAGCGGAAATGGGGCCATAACAGGCCACGAATAAGTCTGTGTTGAAGACATCTGTATGTGCAAGCAATTACAAACACTGCATTTTATGTATTATATACATCATAATCAGTCTCCCACTTTTCAGCATTTGCTGCTTCAAAATCTCTCACATGCATTTGTGCTGGTACTGTCAAATGCAGCATACCAGACTATGGATACGAAATTCGAGGGTGACATGCTGTACGTCAGCAGTTCTTGTTCTCACATGCAGTACGGTGGTTCGAAATGTCACAAAAATACTGACTACTGAATCGCTATGCACTTCTCAAGCCCAATGTGCACAAAGTTGTTTGCAACTCGGGTTCCACCGCAGACCATGCCAGATGAGCTTACAACACTCCCACTGCTCCCTAAACCGATACAGTCAGCTTCCAGGGGATACAGCATCCCTATTCATCCTCCCTTTGATGTCTACATTTCAAACACATAATAAAAGGTAATTTTTCAAGGGCATGACAGCTAGAAAAATCACCTTGCACAATCATCTGGATTACAAATTAAAACATCAGATAATAACTTTTGTGATCAAATAGTTGTTGTAACACTAACACAAAATGTGCATAAATGAGCAGTTTCAGCACGGCACCTGCTATAGTTAGTGTCCACTCATATCCATGCCAAAGGTCACAAACCAAATTCTGCATGGCCTCCATCTACAAAAGGACAACATGCATTTACTCACAAGCCGATAGCATCTGTTACTGTTACACTGTGACTTCCAATGCTACATGTTGGATTTGTAATTGTAACAAAGATCCAGGACTGCCAACACTATTAACTGACCCCACTTCCGCATGCAACAATTCCAATCTATCTACAAAATCGCCTGTTTCCTGACTTACATATATTCGGGACCAATTTATATCTATTTCTTCCAGTATCATATAACATCTCTAACACAGATTGATAATCCAACACAAATATGAAATTTACATCATGCTTCTTAGCAATATACTTCTATAACTGTATTATATCATATTCTCTGTAGCTGTTTATATCCTAAGGCAGGAAGCTGCAAAACGTAATCTTTCATTCTATCATTTTCCTCTTTTCCTCGGCATGTTGCCACTCAACCAATGGGCTCGGTTGAATCTAAATTCATCTTATCCAATGACGCACGTATCCTCAAAGTTGAGTAGTGTTCTTATTACCTGTCAGTGGTCTAGACTGATACAGCAGACGAAAGGCAAAGTATGGATAACAGAACGTTGGCAGTGAGCCGTCACAACGCACGATCACAGACAAGCAGCTGGCAGACAGATGCACAACCGCTGCAGCTGCTTATAGCACCACTTCAGCCACTGTGTAACTGCGTTGCTAAGCAGCTACGATTTACATCAATGACAGCAGGAACAGCCTTCTATCTTTAGCACCATCGATCCAGTAACGTCATAATCGACCGATATTCTGAAGACACAACGCACGTGAATACGGCATAAACTTTTCATGCGGCGTCAAAGAAACGTTTTAGCCGACCTGTTTTGGACTTATAAACAACGTACACTTCCCTGCTTATCTGCAAAATTATCGTTTTTGTGTCGAAAAAAATGTAAACAAACCGGCAACACCCTGAGCCAAACAAAATTTACACGTAGTGGTGGGTCAATGTCACGAATTCGAATTCGATTTTAAACTTAGGCTCGAACTTGAAGTTCTTCGCTTGACTCGTGGATTCGTAGTAACAATCATAATACAAGAGACAAAAAGCCCAGTTACCGCTAGGGAAGGCCGATCGTACGACGGTTTTTAAAGGCCAGCAGATGTGAATTACGGGTCAGATACACCTCTGTCTGGAGGAAAGAGGAGGGTCGGCATTCGAATTGGAATTGGAAGCATTTAGGTCAATCGGTAGGCCTACTCGCATTCGCATTAGATAGGGCATCAGTGTTAACGCTAGAGAGTTGCAGCTGTCCCCTTTTAAAAACAACTCCGAGATCTCGTGGCGAACGCGGTAGCATACAGGCCTAACGGGGCCTGGGGTCGTGGGGCGTAGCCCCCAGTGGGGTCCAGGGGCAAATCATTCAAGGGTCATTACACTCTGCTACGACAATCGTGCGATATTGTGGCTAAAGGGTACATCGTAAGGGGTCGGCGATGATACCGTTGGATACGGCGATGATCGAGTTCTACATGCGATAACCATAAATGTCTCTATCTGCCTGCAGCGGTCTGGCCGCAGTTTTAAATGCAAAGTTTCTGACTGCAGCCATTATACATGTGCTCTGAATTGTCATACTGTATCTGAACGTTGATTGTGGCTTTCGATATAGCAGCGTCACTACAGCGTGTATATGAGACATCATCATCATCATCATCAATGGATATCCGGAAGCAGGCTGAAGGCCTCTAGCTATTTTCGTCCGAAGTAGACAACTAAACTAATACAGTTTTTACATTCACTTCCGGTAGTACATGACGGATTTATAATCATAATGCAAACTAAAACAACGCCAGAACAAATCTAAACGTCTCTTAAAACTACTAACACTGCATGCTGACACAACACCATCAGGTACTGAGTTCCATAGCTTAACTAATCTATTTACCAAAAATGCTTCCGGAAATCATATTTGCATAACTAGGGCACTATGGGAAATCGCTTTCTTTCTGCAACTGCAGGAAACCGGATGCTGGCCTTCGTGGATGCAAGCGGCATGGTCGGCCCACCCTAGCGAGAACTGGGCTTTTTGTATTGTGTTACAGCTGCATGAGATAAACTACAAACTATAAGCCAAAGCAGAGGAGTTACTTTCGCCTAGCTCCTCAGTTTTAGCTAAGCAGCTCTAAACGGACGATCTCACAGTATGCCGACACTACGCAAACATTTTTTTTTAAATTAACATGCATTTTGAATGATGATTATTATTATCATTATACCTCTGAGTTTATAGGTCTTTCGCAATGTGAAGAATCTGAAGTGAAACCGCACAACAGCTGATATGACCTAGGCCTATCCTTGCTCTAAAGCTGCATGTGTTGAACAATGTTCAATACATAGATGTAAAAAACATTAATTTTGTAAATTAAAAAAAAACATAAAAAACATGTTTTTTCACTTTTATAAAAAAAAACATGTAAAACATAGGCCTACATAAAAAAAACATTAAACTGCATTCAGCAGAAATCAGCACAATAATTGTGTTAAAACAAAAACCTACCATTTGTCAAGAGTGAAGACTGACAATTACTGAATGTTATTATGTAACAGTGATTATAGTACAGATCGAAAACAGAGCTAAACACAATTTTCCCATGAGAAATGCATCATATTTGTAATTTTGTACGTTTATGTTTTAATTAGAACAAAAATTCAACATTAAAAATAAGACCAAAAACATTTCAAAAAATAAAAAAAAACAAAAAAACATGTTTTTTAACTTTTATAAAAAGCAAAAATATAAAAAATGTTTTTACATCTATGGTTCAATAGACATAGTCCCAAATACAGTAGGCCTATAGAACATAGCCAATGCAAACACGAAACACTGAGAAATTTCGACCAGATAATACAAACAGGGTAGCTCTTTTTCAGCATTTCAGCAGTGCTATACAGACAGGCCCGTCGAGATGGGGCGTTACCCCGTGCCCCGCGATGTTTAGGGACCCCGTCGTCGCACATACATATAAAGTACCCTAGAGTGTGCCATTTTAAAAAGAAAAATTCAAAAATTATCTCTCCAGACGATCCCAGCGAAAATGTTTCCCTGCGCCCCGCTGTGACTCTCGGCGTCCTTGGCTACAGACCGCTCTAGAAAGTTGCATACAACATTTTCACACAAATGATGAAGCCATTTAATACACCAAAATACTTTTTCATATACTGATACTCAATTGAATAATTTAATAGTAAAAACACTAATACAAAACATGCACGCACACACACACCCTCACAGAAACATAATAATTATGCTATACAAAATCGCATGCACCAATGTCATGCAATATTAATTCCTATATAAGTATAGTCGGCATCATGGTTGTAATTTTATGACCTGTTGGAAATCATTAGACATTCGGCATTTGTAACAGACACGTATACTCGTACAGATACGATGCAATGAGACAATAGGCCCTATAGCCTAAACGCAGTCTTCGGTACACTCGGACACTCTGTACAACGGGCTGGGTGGTCCATAAAAAAGTAAACCCCCTAACTTTCATAATAGATGAATTATCATAGGCGGATCCAGGAGTTGAAGTTGGGGGGGCCAAGGTCGAGCGCCGAAGGCGCGAGCCGAGTCGAGGGGCCAAAGGCGCCAAGAGGGGTGAGGTGTAGGGAGGGGGTGTCTCCCTCCCCATAGAGGGAGGGGTCTGGGAGGGGGCTGTGCCCCCTCCGCAGAAAATTTTTTTAGATCTTAAGGCCAAAATGGCGTATTTTTCGTGGCCTCTGTGCTAAATTTCGTTTTTTTTTCTATATGACCATAACAGTATAGAAATACAGCAGTAATACAAAGACTGCCACGGAGATTGACTTGCATACAATAAAAAGCGTTATTCAAGAGCGTCTATCCTCCTAAGTTCTTGGAGCAATCCACCAAACTCAAGGTGAGGCGCCGCAGGCGTCGACGGGGAGGAGAATGGGGAGAGAGTATCCCTCTCCTCAGCTGACTAGGGACTCTGGGGGAGCGCCATGAGCTCCCCCAGCGGGGTCCGGGGCAGAGCCCCGGCGAAAAACGAATTTGGTGCATTATAAGCGTCACAGAACCCTTCTGGTTGCAAGATATCGTAAATATTATGAAAAATGCGAAATAATAATAATATTCAACTCTCCCTAATTTTCCACAAAACCTATCCTGGTTTTTTTGTAGCGTTTGCCTCAATTAGGTTTATATGGTTTAAACTCCCCTGCCATTATTTATTGTTACTTACTCTTATATAGGCATAGCCAGAAATTGGAGTCACAAAATGTGAACTAGCCCCCAAGGGGCAAAAATTGAGGCCGAAAGCTGAAAACAAAGGTGGACTTCTTGGGGAGAAGCCTGTCGCCGGGGCGCAGCCCTAGAAGCAAACGGTTTTTTGCACATGAAAACCCCCTAAAGTGCATACACTGAGTATAAATTTTATTAGTTTTACTGCAGAAATGCATACATATACTAGGCAAAAAAGCGACTTTGGCATCTTGGGGGGGGCCATGGCCCCCTTGCCCCCCCTAAATCCGCCTATGTGAATTATGAAATGGCTCGTGAGCTGCACCTGCAAGCTATGAATGTGACCCTTACACTGAGGCAACGAGTCTGTGCATGCTGTGGATCTTCTCCCTGCACAACTGCTATCGAGTCAACGGGCAGACAGACTGACACAATGGTAGACAGAGCTGTTGGCCAAACGTCGCACTTTCCAAATGTTGCAGCTTGTGAACGCGACACCTAACGGTTTGTACATTCGTAACTTTATTAAATACTGACTGGTTTTCAACATTTGCTCCTGTCAAATCACCAGCAAACTTGAAATAAAACACTAAATGTTAAAACTATACAAAAATTACATAAAAGAAACAAGTAAAAACCGTTAGAAACTACATCAGGCAACAAACTGAGCAAATGATTACCGGTAATGGAAATGACAGTTGAGTGCATTAGATTTACATAGATGAGCGATACGGCTAGAAACAAATCCAATTCTATTCTTTTCGGTTTTGGTACTCTGCTAATTTTAGATTCCTGGGGCGGAGGTCTATTGCCATCCAGTGTCCCCATTCCATCTCTATGCCTACGCAGTGGTTATAGAATCAGATTTGCAGGAATGTTATCGGGTGTTTACACGATCCAGCAAACTTCCAGCAAATGTATTCAAAATACACGCGCCAATTCCGGACGTTTGCTGAATCGTGTAAACACCCTATTAGCTCGCTGTAGTGTGCGCCATTGAAGGCTCAATTCCTCTGTCATACTGACTGGTTTTCAACATTTTCTCCGGTCAAATCACTAGCAAACTTGAAAAACACTAACTGTGCTGAATCTATACAAAAGTGTCTCTGATAAACGTCGTCTTTGGCGCAATCGTGGCTCTGCTTTGCCGAAGAAAATTTCATCCATGAAATGTGATGTAGGCCCTACTTAACGCATGCACGCTCTAGGATTTCTGCAAACAAACAAATAACCATTTATCTATGACAGTGAAGTCACGTAATAGTAGTCAGTGCAATGAGACGTTGTTAGTCATGACTGTAAGGCCAGGCAAAAAGTTCGGTTTTCAGTCTGCTGCGGAAAACTTGCAACGACAGAGAAGACGGAGTGAGATTAGCCCTAAACTGCATATTAAGATAGAAACCGATTTTCAAACTTTTTTTCACAACAGAAAAATAGCTGAAAATAATATGCTACATGCTTTATTTCATATTCCAGTAGAAAAAAATAATATTTTTTCTTAAGTACTTGCAAAAAATAACTCTTAAGTCTCTGAACAACAACAAATATCTAACAGTGCGTCTTTCAAACAAAGCCAATAGGCCATAAGCATTACTGTTTCAGCAACTCGGGCCAATTATTTCGGGGTTTTGTTTAAAAATTCAGACATAGGCTATCTTTGGGTGTCATATCTTAGGTTTTATAATATACTATGAAACACTAATAATTTTTTGCATATCGTTATTCATTTGTTGACTGATTTGTTGGTTAAATAAACTGACAGCAGTGTGAAATCATACCGAACCTTTGACTTGGCACTGTCTGCGGTCGGGCGAATGTAGGCATGGACGTAGAAGTTGATGAATAGGAAAATGATGATGGAGCCGTAGACAACTATTCCCCACTGCATCCAGAGCGGAAAGTCACACCCAGTGTACAGCGTACGTGCAGCCAGCGCCATTACGAGAACGAACTGCGACTATACATTATTAGCAGAATCACAACAACGTCCGTCAGTTAGAAACTTAACGTAAACTTAAGTCCCTGCTAAGGCCAGTGGCGTTCTACGCGGCAGTGCAAGCAACTTTGCCCGCACACCCGAGTTTTTGGCTGCCAGAAAAAATTTTTACTTTTTAAAAATCCCAATTTGGAGGGGATTTAGGACACAGCTGTACTCCTACCTCCCAGTTTTGTATCGTTATAATTGTGGGTGTGTTTACAATGCTCGCAAATTTCGTGAAGTGCCACTGTCGTATAGATATTAACCTAGCTGAAAAGTAGAACATTTACTATAGGCCTACTTGCTAACAGTTGACTAGCAGTTGTAGATTAACCATACTACTGCCCTGAAAAAGTAACTATAGTTAGTTTAACTACCACAAAATAATTGAATAAGAAGCTCAGCTATCGCTAGGACCAAAAAGCCGACCGTACCGCCTACGTCCGAAGCCCAGCGTCCAAATTCCAGTCACGGCGAGAAAGCGATTTGTCAGAGGTGACATAGTTCCATGTTGCGATAACAGACATCGCACGTGGTCATTTTGCCAGGCGATTAAATAGCTAAAGAATAAACGAACAAGGAAAATATCAGAAGAAGGTTTTGCAAATATTTTTCACAATAAAAACGCCTTGCTCGGGAAGACACGCTACAACCTATACAGTTCGTGTTGTAGTACTGACCTTCGAGGTCATCCAAGGTCAATGATTTATCTCATTTGAAAGCCAGTATGTGACTTTCTATTAGTGATCAATAGCAACCTAAGTGCTATATTGCACCATTTAGCCACAATATATCCGTGACAGACGGACGGACGACAACCATGCCAATAGCTCTACCTTTACTAAAGTACGATCGGCTACAAAACAACTTGTACTCTGGACTGTATACAGTAGTCAAACGATTTTTATGCAGTTGACGCCCTAGCCGCATTAGACTACATTGTAATTTGCACGCCGTCTGCTTAGGCGTCAAAAATCTTCGTACTTCCGGTTGCAGCCAGCAAAAAACTTAGAGACGGAAATGGCGATATTTTTTTATTATTTATTTTTATATAATAACGTCGTGTCAGCAACTCATAAAAAACAAACTGACACACTAAGTAGTACTCACGAGAACTTAAGCAAAGATACTGCAACATGCGTTGATATTTTTGTAGATCAAATAAAAATTTTAGGGACGCAGGTTTTTTAGAGGGTGTCTACATGTGCAACAAAAGCTCGCGTGCAACAAAAACACTGTGTGGGCCCAGTGTAGCTGTCGCACGCGAGGTTCTGACGCACATGTAGACAGCCTCTTACCAGTTGGATGCGGGTCAAATACTTCTTCCACCAGAGATATTTTTGCATGTGAGGTCCAAGGGCCGATAGACCGTAGTAAGTGTACATCAGAACGTGAACGGACGAGTTGACGATAGCCGCCAGACACGCTGCAAAACACGCAACACAACTAATTTTAGCATACATGTTAAGACGTTATAGACCCGCTGAAAAATCAATGTTACCACGCCACACTTTGGGCTATAGCAAAGCCAGCCGTCAGCAGTCTGTGGCGTGAACTGACGTATTTTGTTCTACAGTAAGAATTTGCACAGCGAGAATCATTTGCAACAATTTGGACGGTAATGGGATTTAAAATTATTACTGTGCTGCAACACTGCAGAATAATTTATGTTATCTCAGTGTGTGACTTTCAGTAGACGACAGAAAGATTAGGCCTAGGGCTATAGGCATAGCTAAGATACAAGGGTCCTACACATTTTTCCGCACGGTGGTCTCTCTGCCTGTCTGCCTGTCGTCTGTCCGTCGCATTCATGTTCCCTGATTTTAAGCCATTTGACGGATTTTGTTGCCCATTGGTAAATACACTTTCGGGGTCCCATTCGACACATTGTGTCGGATGGGATACTTAGTCTTCCAGGGAGAATTGGGAGTTCGACCCCTCCATGCAGCCAAATTGCAAATTGGTTTACAAACAAGCCGTGAGTTTTATGCTGACACCTGCCGCTGTTCCGCCTTTTGCCGAATGACTCTGGTCAGTGCGAATTCGTTAAACGTACGTACACATGCCGCCGGCGACCCACTTGACGCCGATCCACCAGAGCGAGAACATTGAGGCGTGGTGAAAGACGTGCAGAAAAGAGATCTGAGCGTTCTTCTTGCGCAGTATGAAGATGAGCGTGTCCGCCAGCTCGACTAGCTTCGATACGTAGAACCACCAGATGCCCGCGGCGATCTGAACGACCGGCGATTACACCATAATGCAGTACACTCGCAGAACATAACAACTGTGAGTCATTCATAGGCTAAAGAGAGTTCGGTGGGACGCAAATGAACTGAACTGAGCTGACGTAGTTTAGTTTTTGACCAATGGGCAAGCTGTAGAGCACTACAGTAGGCACCGTCCAACGTACGCGTCAACCAATGACCAATAGGCTCGCCCTGCTTGCCCACTGGCCAGTTCGTCAAAAACTAAACCGTGTCAGTTCAGTTCAGTTCAGTTACGTCGCTCTGTATGCGCCTTAGACATGTTAAAATTAACATGGCTGTCACTACATACCTGCGGTAGTTTTCAGTGTCGTGTGTAAAAAAGTGGGAAAGCAAGACGAAACAATTTTCTGAGAGACTGCAAGAGTACTGCAAATTTCTGCAAATTTCCGACAGAGGCGATATGGGTGCTCAAAACTATTTCAATATTCTGACTTGACCAATTCCTCAAAATGTATTTTTTTGGAAAACAAAATCCGACAGGCTACAAAAAAAGACAGGGCAGTTGCTTCCTAGTCTTCCGCTACGACGCTAATATCGCACAATCGCAGATAATGTTCCGTGACAAGTGCACTTTTAGTAACTGCTAACGGACGTATGTTTAATTTATGTCTTGTACAGCAAAATGCATTACCAAGCCCTTTACTGCTGTTAGTTAAGTAGTAGGCCCCTAATCTGCTGTAAGCTAATGGCTATATGCGTGCGGACTCAGACTGACAGCGGATCCACTTACAATAATGGAGAAGGTAGTTGCCCCTCGTCCAGTAGCTTCTATCCCCCAATCTGGAATCGAAATTGGGCGCAACTTCCCCTTCCTCCTCACTTTATGCTCACGTTCCCCACCCCCAACTTTTAAGCTTAAGTTTCCTACCCTCTTTTGGGGCTTCTTTCCCTCTCTAGGGGGAGTTTTGTTAAGCGTGTAGATTGCCGAGTAAAACGTAGGGAACGTTTTGATTTACAGCCTTAACAAAACTCCCCTCCCCTATTTTTCACTGGGCGCAAGCTGCGCCCACCAGGTGTAGGCTAGTGATAGAAGCTACCCTCGTCTTCCGATACGACGCTAAATAAATGCCGGCGCTTTCCATCTAACACCGCATGCAACGTATACGCAGCGAAATTACGTAGCAAACGCAGCAAACGCAACGAACGCAAGAAAAGTACGCGGCACCCACCAAACGCAGCTGACGCAACGGCCAAAACACAAAGATGGAAGCGATTGTTGCGGCCGTTGCGTCAGCTGCGTTACGTGCGTAGCGTACGCTGCACTGCATATGAAAACCATGCACGAATTTGCCATTGCTAGAACGGATGTCAAACTGTCCAGCGCAGAATATCAAATGAGTATGGTCGGTCTTACAAAATGTGTACAGGGGGCCCAACCTCACTGGCGTGGCCATGGGGGGCACTGGGGCACGTGCCCTCTACGAGCCTACTTATATCTGTCCATTGTAAATCACAGGCGCGCGGTCACTGAAAACAGTGCCAAAATGCACCAAAACACTTCATCTGCACACAAAAAAAATCCCCAAAAAATTCTGGCAAAAGGGTACTGCCCCATTTTCAAAACTTTCCCCGGTTGGGAAAGGAGACCCATTTCCACACCCTAGTGCCCCCTACATCCAGATTCTGGCTACGGCTGTGTAGAACTTCAAGGTACGAAATACGCCACCGAATTTTCGTCATAGCTTACATATTGGCTGCTAAACAGTTTGACCTGCTGACCCTTAGTTCGTCGGGGTTGTCGCTGTAATCAACGAGTTGACATCGCCAGCTGTAGTTGAGTTTCACCGATGCACTGACCAACTGCTCACAGCCACAGCAATATACAGCAACAGACGATTACTGATTAAACAATGCGAAATAAAAATTGTAATTTTTTTTTCAAATTTTCCATCACGAATATTTATTTACAATAAGCTAATGTTTCACATAAACCTAAATAGGCCAGTAAGCATACTGTTGTTCACGTTATACTGTGTAAGTTAATTATGGCAGATTAAAAGTGTGTGTTCAAAACGAAAAAAAATAAACTGAAATAACAAGAAATTTGAGCTAACGCTCACGAGACGCGCGAAAGCCCATAGCAGTTTCTGTTCGCAAATTGTCAGTCTATCTAAAGACATTTCGTCGCAGTTCATTCTTAAGGTGGGGTCACACTGGTGATCCGGACGGCCGTCCGAACAGTTGTTGTTTTTGACGACCATTCGGACGGCAATCAAAAACACCAACTGTTCGAACGGCCAGTGTGACTCCTCCTTTAGAGTGTGCGCAGCAGCCGAAGATTGCGAAGATCAATAAAAACCCTAACTTTGAAAGTTCAGGGTTTTTCAAAGTCATCGATATTGATACGACTGAAAAGCTCGTCAGTAGTGCTTGTTGTTATGGGCAGCATGCCCATGCCCATGCCTATCTGCAACCGTTTTCACGAAAGACTGGCCAACAACGGTAAAATAACGACTTTTACGGGGGTACCGCTCTTTGATGCCCTCGTGCGCAGGTTTCTTTGAATCTAGAAAATCGAGACTTGGACCACAAATATCGATGTTCAATGCTGAAAATTTCATAGGCAGCTTCTCCCTGTGTAGCCCCCCCCCTATTTCAACTGATTTCGGCGCAATTCGTTCTTGCAATGTGTCTCGTAGCCCGAAATCGCCCAAAAAATCCACAAAATCCCCTATTTTTTGCATTCAAGGTCATCCAAGGTCATTGAATTCGGTGGCAATCGAGAGCCAGTGTACGACTTGCTATTAGTGCATAATAGCAACCTAGGCCCTGTGGCCTATCTCGCAGCGTTATTGAGATAGTGCGACTTAGGCCTATTGGCTAAAAATCGCAAATTTTTCCTACCCCTTCTCATTTAGTGCCCTCGTTCGGGGTGACCCCCTCCGAAAAGCTTTTACAGTTCCTGAAACTAGAGTCTTCCAGGCAGCCGACGGTGAAGATTAAGTGATCCTAGCTTGCACCGTTTTTGACTGATCCAACAGTGTGACAGACGAACAGACAGAAATGCGATGGCTAAAACGCGCTATAACAGTTTCCGCTGTCGCGAGTATAACGAAATGAAATAAATTAGAATGAAATGAAAGTCGCGTGCTGCGGCTTTCATTTCAATTCATTTCATTTTGTTCCTGTTCATTTCAGTATAATTCTGTCGCTTCGTACGCTCTTTAAGACACAGTGGAATGTCACTCCAGTAAGCCAATATACAGCGACACATAGAATAGAGTCCGACTATCGTTCCAACTCGAATCTTTATTTTTTAGGACTCGAACTCAGACTGAGACCCACTGGAGTCGGACTCAGTGCTGTGTGACTTGGAAATGACCGCACCCATTAATTCTTACATTTTACGCGCAAAAGCAGCTATGCTTTAGCGCTTCTTAGCCATCGCAATTCTGTCCGTTCGTCATACGGGTGGATCAGTCGAAAACGGTGCAAGCTAGGATCACCAAATCTTCACCATCTGCTGCCCGGAAGACTCTAGTTTCAGGAACCGAAAAGCTTTTCCATAAATTCGGAGGGAGTCACCCCGAACGAAGGCGCTAAATGAGAGGGGGTAGAAAAAATTTGCGATTTTTAGCCAATAAGTCGCTGTATCTCAATAACGGTGCGAGATAGGGTTTAGGTTACTATTAATCCCTAACAGGACCTTGAACGCCAAAATAGGAGGTTTTATGGATTTTTAGTGATTTTGGACTGCAAGACACATTTCAAGAGTGAATTGCGCTGAATTCATTGCAGATAGACCAAGACATGCTGCACATCAAATTTTCAGCATTAAACGTATAGATTTCAACGGTGCAAGTCTCGACCTTCTAGGTTCAAAGAAACCTGCGCACGAGAGCATTAGAAAGCGGTACCCCGTAAAAGTCGTTATTTTACCGTTGTTGGCAAGTCTACCGTAAAAACGGTTGCAGATAGGCATGGGCATGCAGCCTATCACAACAAGCCCCAGTGACGAGCTTTTTAACTGTATCAACATCACTGACTTTAAAAAACACTAAACTCCAAAAATAAGAGGTTTCATTGTTTTCTTTTGCAATTTCCGGCTGCGCTGCGCACTTCAGAAGTGAATTGCGAAGAAATGGTTGGAGATAGACTAAGGCAATTTGTGCACAGGAACTGCTATAGTCTTTCGCTCGTCTCGTGAGCATTAGCTCAAATTTCTTGTACTTAGTTGCTTTCTTAGCGTAGCATCAACGGAAAAATGCAGACTAATTTCTAGCAGGCCCGTTGAGAGCCACAACGAGGCACGGGGAAGATTCTAGCGGGGCCCCTCTGGGGAAGAAGGTTTTAATTTTCTTTTAGAAATGGTGCATCCTGGTGTACTTTATATTTCTGAGTGACGGCCGGGGTAACTATACCCCCTACTGTTTCCTCCCTCTCGACGGACCTGAGTTCTCTAGCATTCTACAGTGTTGTTTTTTTTCTTGCGTCACATGATCAGATTGTGAATACGAAATTTTACGAATGTTCTGTCTTGTCTCGGACTAACTTGACTTTATTATCACTGCTGCCGTATCTTGCATAGGCTAAGCTTACTGCGCGAACGTCACGCCGCTTACTTCGACGAATATGTAGAGATTGAGCGCGACTAGAGCGAAGTTGAAGGCGAACAGCGACAAGGGGAACTCGAAGCCGTGCTGGCGACGGTTCATCAGCGAAGGTCCTAGTCGGACAACGATCAGATAGGCTGCTGTGAGGCTGATTGTAGGCCATGGGGACGACATGAGAGGCCAGTCAGCCACACGACGATCTACATTGTGCACACATACACATAGACATGCATTTATATCAGTTCTTCTCCAATGTAACGCACGCAACGCAAGGCATTTGCGTACTTTTTTTACGCAACTGACTTAGACGTAAGCCTAACAAACACAACGAAGACGAACGCTGCAGCTGAAGCAACCGATGCAACGGCTCATAGATTCATTACGCGCGAGAGCTAGCATACAGTAGCTATAGCCAGTATAGCGCGTAGCTATGATATGGTAATTAGGCCTATGTCTGTCTGTCACTCTGTCCGCCTGTCACAACCCGGTACCGTTTTGAGCCTATGTGAGATAGAGACTGCGGGTTTTCACCGTATGATAGCTTAGAGTCTCTAGTATTTCGTGACAAAATTTTATAACGTTGGGTGATGGGGTTCCCCTGGAATGAGGGCGTGAAATAGGGGCACCTGCTTTAAAAGACGTTATGTACCGTTTTTGGCGTGTCTAGCGTGCAAATGGTTGCAGATAGGCACAGACTTGCTGCATATCATAACAAGCACTTGCGACGAACTTTTTAGAAATGTCAACATCGATGACCTTGAATAACCTTGAACCCCCAAAATAAGGGGTTTTAGTGATTTTTTGCAATTTCGGGCTGCGACACACATGTTTAAGAGTGAATTGCGCCGAAATGGCTGCAGACTTAGACAATTTGCATAATGAAATTTTCAGCATTAAATGTATAGATTTTAGCAGTCCAAGTCCGGATCCTCTATGCTCAAGGAGGCTTGCCTACGCGGGTGTCAAAGAAGGGTACCCCTCTAAAAATGGTTATTCTTCTGCTATTGGCTTATCTAACGTGAAAATGGTTCCAGATAGGCACAGACATGCTGCTTATCATAACAAGCATTAATGGCAAAGAGCTTTTATACAATTATAAGCTTATGACAATAGGAAGTGGTGCATTAGAAAAGAGAATTTCGGCCTAACTCGCAGATTCAAATAATTTTCAATCGAATCAATCAACACAGATTAATTTACCTGATATGCTCAGTGCCCATTCATAGTCACTCCAGAGACGCAAAGCCAAATCATGTAAGACTTCCATCTGCGCACCCAAAACATACATTTTACTCCGCAATGCGCCTAGGCCTAATGGGGTGTTTACACGATCAAGCATTTATCCAGCTAGCTGTAAGTTTTATGGTAATTAGGAAGGCGGGCGGGTTGTAACTACAGATTTAAATATTAATGATATTGCATGGTGATAGGCATATTGGAAACACGTAGGCCTATCAGCTGCGGGGCGGCGGGGTCCCATCAGGCCAGCTGGATGTTTGCTAGAAGTTTGCTGGATCGTGTAAACACCCTATAAGAAAACAGATCTTCTTCGGGATACGTGCCAACTTCAATATGTTGAAGGCTCCGACACGGTATGATAGATAGGCGGCATCACTGCGAAAAGTGTTACTATTATAGCGTGCTACGTCCGTCCGTCTGTCACATTCGTGCATCTTGCTAAATCTGTTGGACGGAATGTGAAGCTATTTGGCAGTTGGCACCGACAATCGTGTGGCCACAGACCACAGTCACAATGCCCCACAACGACTGTCGGCGACTCCCTTTCGCCAGTAAAAATGGAGTACCAGACTGTAGAGGTATTTCATGCAGAGAAGCACTGAAGAATTCAGGGGTTGACGAACAAACAGTGTCTTCGGGCGGACAATTCCAGTCTGGCACTGTACGATGGAAGAAAGAGTTCCTCTGGTAGTCAGAAGACGTTGTCGGAATATGATAAGCCAACGAGTTCTCGTTACGAGTCGGTCGAACATCGAGTTTCCGGTTGACAGGCATATTGACTTCCACGAGTTTATGATGAATTTAGTAGAACATAACCAGACGAGCAGCCCGGCGTCGTGAGGCTAGCGGCTCCCAGTTGAGTTTGTTAAGCATGGCTCCGACACTGGAGGTTCTACGATATCGGCTCAGTGTAAATCTTAATGCTGCACGCCGTTGGACCGATTCCAGCTGATTTATCCCTGTTTCAGTGTCTGGGTATATTCCGCTGCAGTCGTGCAATTTATCCTAGCAGAGATGTTGCAAGTACCAAAGCCACAAGTACAAGTACAAGTACAAGTACAAGTACTTGAAACTAACTATCAAGTACAACCCAAGTACAGGTACCCACTATAGCTAAGACACACTATAGCTAAAGTAAGAAAGTAAAGCTAAAGCATGAA
>Ga0056128_1002023_pt1 | contig 23612 bp, 19 predicted proteins | sample WorMetLIZISLAND2_FD_71113 | JGI IMG/M metagenome (GOLD analysis project Ga0056128, IMG submission 71113) | Marine gutless worms symbiont microbial communities from Max Planck institute for Marine Microbiology, Germany - Olavius geniculatus... ... | reverse complement strand
TAGAGCTATCTTGTTCTGATGTTCTACCCTCTTTAATGTGTAGGAAGTGAATCTGAAGTGGTGGTAGGAACTGAAGTCGACGAAATGGCTAAGCTATCCGCGGTAGACACAGTTGTAGACAGGCGCTGCCTTAAACTATAGTTATGCCATTCCATGCTAAGGCAGAAAGCGCTATCGTGTTGCTGCTAGATAGGCCTGAAAACTATCAGAAGATTTCCGTGGTCTATCCCAGGAAAAACCCGGGGCTCCTACAAGACCGGTCCGTCCCCGATAGAGGAAAGGCGCTTCCAGCGAGGAGAACTAAGGGAAAACAGTATTGGCTAGTGCAAAAATGTCAATTCATAAAAATTCCCGGAAATTCCCGCGGGAATTATGCGAACGGCGAATTCCCGGGAATTCCCGGTGGCCTTGGTCGTGACTCAGCGATGAAGATTTCGGCACGTAAATAAACGAACAATAAGTATGTGAAAAGCTATGAAATTTTAGGCGGTTGCTCAGAAAATGGCAAAAAAAACTTAAGGAGGTTACTTTTCTGCCGCATACTGCAGTCTGCAGTACACGTTCTGTACTCAGTCTACTGCATGAGTCCACTTCACTGTCCAGTCCAGTGTGCATTAACTAGGAGGAAGCAACAGTACTGAAGCTTATACGGTAGAAACATCAGAAAAAGTGACGTTGACATCAGAGTGATCAGGCAGTCATATGGGAGTATGAACTGTATGATGATTAATCATCAGAATTCGCGAACACCGAAAATTCGTGGCAACGCAAATAAATTTAATGAATATTTATAAACAATCAAACTGTAAAATTATTGCTTCCACTGACGAAAGTAACCGTTTAGTAACTTTATTCGCAAAAAAATGAACTAGGCTACTAAAAGTGCGCATTTCCCTTTTCTTGCGAGTCGCGACGACGGGAGAAATTGATGACGTCCGTCCTATGTACAAACTTCGCCTCGTTTGCATATACACCGCTGCCTGAAATTAAGTTCGATGTTAAACATTGTCGTAAGTAATAAAACGACAAAAACCACGACAACGTTTATTAGAATCATGCAATAAACGTTAGGTAGAATGCTGAAAACATTTATAGCCGATTTTTACTTGCCTTAAAATGAATTTTCTTAGCAATGCAGCGGATGAATTTTCTCAGTTGTCGGTGCGCCGACATCCTTCGTCGTACGCGAGGACAGCGAATGGCTGTTTGTTAGCTAATTGTTGTTGTTTGTGAAATTGTAAAAGAGTACTAAGGTTGCTGTTTTTAATCGTTCCGGCTGTTTGATGCAATACGGCTGGCGAATAAAGGTTGTCGCCGGGGCCCTCTACGTCTCTGTAGTACTCCACCAGTGACTGACATCATCGTTGGACAGAACTGTCGATCGACTGGCACCGAGAAGTTGGCAGCGACTGCGGCGTGACGTATGCAAATGAGGTTGCGGAGACAGTGATTGCAACGCAGCGTAAGTGATGCGGAACGGCTGATGTACTCGGAACTTAACGCCTCTGGGGAATCTGGTTTCACTCTTAGCCTCCTCCCTGGGCGTGATTTGCCCTCTTTTACACCTGGTTTGATATTTCCTATACAAGAAAGTGAAGAGATCACGTGCAGAACTGCTAGTTACCAATGTTTCAGTCACCGTGCTGCTTTCCTAGTAGCGTTGTTCAATTAAATTAAATGAATTATGGAATTTGGGCATTTTCAAGTGAATCTGTGCAATTTTCTGGTTTCAAATTTTTGAAATATTTTTTGTAACAACTTTAGGATTATTTTGTTATATTTTAGGTGAATATTATTCCATTCAATGTGTTTGAAATTTATGTATATATTGAAGGTCTTGTGTGTGTAACGACAGGTTCATACTGTGATGGATGGTGCACAGCACGGTGCTCATGTCGGGCACAACTTTGTGATTGTTGGTGGATCAGAGCTTGTAGATGGGTCCGGTCGCATAACTCAAGACATTTTTGCCGACTTGCTAACCCGCTTACAGCACACCGTGTCACACGATCGATCACGCCTGCCTTCGGCCACAAATCATGCCAGCATGGACAGTAATTTTATGGAAGAAAATGACGTTGTTGTGGAAGTACAGGAGTTTGTACCAGAGGAGGAGATCACTGTGGTCGAAAGTGGGGAAATCGTGCATTCTAAACCAAGTCGAAGTAAGTGTTATGGAGGCTTCTACGCTGCCTTTCAGTTGCCCATTGGACCATAGACTGTACTAAGTTCGGTTTTAAGATGACTACAGGAACAGAAACCAGAATGTGATGATGATAAGTCTAAAGTGGGTGGAAACACATTGGAAATGCAGGCCATGAATATGTTAGGCACTGTATGAGTAAATGCATATCCATATAATTCCTATCCAAATCCAGTTTGACTCCACATACATCTCCTGCAATAGGCCTACTTCCTGAGGAGTTATTTGTCTGCAGTCTGGCCCAATGATTCATATTGTCACGGCGGTTAATATTACTTGTAGTCACTTTTTAGTAACTGCTGATGAAGAGTTGTCATTTTGTCTGTCATTTGTTCAGCTGGTGCTTCGTCGTCACAGACATCGTCAGTCGGTGTATCAACCACAGTACGGTGTCAGCCGCCCAAAGAACTGCTGGAAAGCCTGCCGGAGCTGAAGCTAAGCTATGAGCTGCAGCAGGGCTACCGCATCCTGCGTGAGCTGATGAGTGACTCCAACAAGTCGTTTGTTTCACCGTTTGTCAACCCGCTTGATCCATCGTCACCCGACTATGCTGAGTACCACAGACGTGTTAAACACCCTGTGTGGTTGAAGCAAAGTAAGTTGTTGAAGTGTCTAACGGATAATGAATTTGTTTCAGTTATGGGAAACTTGTGCCAGCTTCGGTGTAAGCATTGGTGACATAGCTGTTCTTGGTCTCTTAGACAGTCAGTCTAATGTTGATCATATTCATGAGCCTCAGAATGATATGCTGCCAACTTTAATCACCAGACTCTGATGGATACAGTGATTACAATACTAACAGTTGTACTTAACTGCCGTTTTCACTGATTTGACACTTGTTGGGTGTTAGTTACCGTAAACTTTACTTTTGAGCCTGTCTTTCAAATAGGAACCTGGGTTGGTTGGTCAAACAAAACTGAGTGAGTTACATATTGCCGTGAAAGTATCAAGATACAGGTTCTAAGATGTTAGGTTAGAGCAGGTATTAAGTTTTTTATTTGTCGTTGTTTTGCTTGACCAGTGCGAGAAAAGTTTGAGACTGGTGTGTACAAGACGATCACGGAGTTTGTAGCTGACATGCGTCTGTTGCTGGAGAACTGCTACCGCTTCAATGGACCGGACCATTTCATCTCACGCAAAGCCCAGCGCATTGAAACACTGCTGGAGCAGAAGCTGGCTCTTCTTTCGCGGTTCTCTTTCTGTCTTCCTGACGTGCAATTTTTATCTGTTCACCAACATAGTGTTGCCAAAAGCATTCTGTTTTGGGTTGTTTACAAGTTTATCTGTGCATTTGTGCATGTGCTAAGACTTCTGTCAACACAATATCTCAAGTATTACTGGACACAGTCTCACTTAACCTTGAGTAATAATACATTCTTAGACAAGGGTGAATTGCATGAAAATTGGGGTCAAAAGGTTGAAATTCGAGGTCATATAGGGGTCATATATTTGATTGAGTTGACGTGGCAGGCAAGTATCATAGTATTATGTGGTTTGTATAGCTGTTTGAAATAGTGTGCTTGTACTGGATGACTAGTAATTAATAGTAGTCACAGTAATAATTATATTGGCACTTGGCAGCAATTTCTGACAATTAAAGGTAATGAAGACATTATTGTGTTTGTAATTTAATGTAAGTTATTGTTTCTGTTGGTTTTAGGGAATTGAGAGAAAAGACCAGTTTGACAGCCACATCTGGAAAAGGACTGGCAGAACTGCAGCATGGTAAAAACCTTAATCCTGTTAGCATAATGATTACTGTTGTATGTACGGCTGTTTAACTTGAACGTCTATGCTTTACGACCTGTTTACTAATTGTCAGAAGATTTTCTGACAGTGTATTAAATGACATAAGTACAGAATATTATACAACACATGTTCACTTACCAGGTAATCAAAAACGTGATAAGAGGACCTTGTGTTTTGCAATGGTCTCTGTGTCTGTGTGCAAGTGAGCAAAATTCTAAAAAAAACTTAGGAATGGATAATAAACATTTTTGTAAGATGAGTGCCTACCTGTTCCTAGTTTTTTGTGCATCCTAGACCATCTGCAGGATTTTTTACACGCGAAAGCAGCTACTGCTTTCAGCGCATCTTAGCCATCGCAATTCTGTCTCTCTGTCTGTCCGTCACACGGCTGGATCAGTCAAAAACAGTGGAAGATAGGATCACCAAATCTTCACTGTCGGTTGCCTGGAAGACTCTAGTTTCAGGAACCGTAAAGCTTTCCCATAAATTTGAAGGGGGTCATCCCAAACGAGGGCGCTAAATGGAGAGGGGTGAGGGCAAAATTTGCGATTTTTGGCCAATAAGTCGCTGTATCTCAGTAACGATGCGAGATAGGGCCTAGGTTACTATTAATCACTAATGGGAAGTCGTATGCTGGCTCTCGATTGGCACTGAATTCAGTGTCCTTGAATGATCTTGAATGCCAAAATATGGGGTTTTATGGATTTTTTTGGCAATTTTGGGCTGCAACACAAGTCTATATTATTCACAAGGTGGCGCCACAACGGAACTATCGTTATGCGATCTGTTGATCCAGATAGAGAATTTGGTATTTGTATATATTAACTTAGCGTGAACACCCCCAATTTTCAGCTAAACTACTGAACCGGAACTGCTATAGGCTTTTGCTCGTCTCATGAGCTTTAGCTCAAATTTCTTGTGCTATTAGCAAGTAGGGTATAAACTGACTTTTTGCAGTATATGTTGTCAGATTGAAGACAGAATTTGATGAAAGTCATAAGTGATTACTAGCAGAATAGTAAATAATAATTGTGATTTTGAGGAATATTTGAATTATTGTTCATTCAATATCTATTATTTGCTGGCAGTGTGCACTCTGTGGATGCAGTGTTTAGCGGTGACTGATCTGGGTGTAGGAACTCGTCGTCACAAGGTGTTAGTGTCACATGATTCGTCGGCATTACTGAATGAACTGCGTCGGGAGGCAGCAGCACGTGATCGTGAGGCGCGACGACAACACATGATGGAGAAACGACAGTCATATGAGATGTTTATGCTGAGTCTCCAGAGCTGGGAAGACTCACTGCTTGAGGGACAGCAGCTCTCTGCAATGTGGGAGGTCTGCCATTTGTTATCTGGTTGTGATCGTTCATTTATTTTTTCCATCAAAGGAAGGAGATAACGAAATATAGTGCATATCTTTTTGTTTGTATCTTGCTCAAAAAAGTTGTGCTTGGGTTTTGATTACATTTTGCAGTAATTTCGGCAGTAATTTAGCGCATCTTAGCCATCGCATTTCTGTCTGTCTGTCGGTCCGTCGCGCGAGTGGATCATTCAAAAACGGTGCAAGCCAGGATCACCAATTCTTCGCCATCCACTGCCTCGAAGACTCTAGTTTCTGGATCAATAAAGCTTTTACATAAATTTTTACAGGGATCACCCTGACCAAGCATGCTAAATGAGAGGGTGTGAAAAATTTGCAATTTTTGGCCAATAAGTCGCTGTATCTCAGAAACGGTGCGAGATAGGGCCTAGGTTACTATTAATCACTAATAGGAAGTTGTACACAGGCTTTTGATTGCCACTGAATTCAATGACCTTGGATGACCTTGAACGCCAGAGTAGGGATTTTATGGATTTTTTGGTGATTTCGGGCTGCGAGACACATTTCGAGAGTGAATTGCGCCAAAATCAGTTGAGATAAACATGAAGAAGCTGCATATGAAATTTTCAGCATCGAACGTAGATTTCGATGGTCGAAGTCTCGATTTTCTAGGTTCAAGAAAACCTGCGCATGAGGGCATCAAACAGCGGTACCCCTGTAAAAGTCGTTATTTTACTGTCGTTGGCCAGTCTTTCGTGAAAATGGTTGCAAATAGGCATAGGCATGCTGCCTATCCCAGCAAGCACTAGTGACGAGTTTTTCAGTCATATCAACATTGATGACTTTGAAAGACACTGAACTTTCAAAATAAGGGGTTTTATTGATTTTTGTGATCTTCTCCTGCAGTGCACACTCTAAGAATGAACTGCAACGAAATGGCTCTAGATAGACTGTCAGTTTGCGAACAGGAACTGCTACAGGCTGCATTTTCGGCATTGAATGCATCTCGTAAGCATTAGCTCAAATTTCTTGTTACTTGAATATTATTTGATCGTCAAATAACCGCAGTTCAATGGAATATTGGAACTCCTGCTTCACAGAATTTAGTAAATTTACATACATGCGTTAATTTTTTTTGATGCACATTAATTTATCAACGTGTTAGCGTGGTAGTTAACACATTAATTTGGCAGCTCTAATTTATATGTGTGTTGCGTTTTACTTTATAGCAATTAGTTATAGTGCTTACAAATTGGTCAGGAGTGCTGTGTGTCATCAGGAGAAATTTGTCAGGGAAATTTAGTGTCTGGAGAGTGGTCACCTTGACAGTAGCACCAATGGATTTTTTTGCCGATAAGGTAAACAGCATTGTGAATGGAATAGCTGCGCCTTCGGCATGTCACACTCGTATCAAGTGGTTATTGCCTGTAGACAATATGTTCACTGTCATTTATGCATGGCAGATGTGGTGCAGTAAATATGTGGTTTCAGATTCCGCAGATCTGTCACTTTGTGCTGCTGTGTGCCGTGCCACTGGGACTGACTGGTGTCGCAGTTTATGAGTTGGAACGATCGTTTCTGATGCCGCGGGAGAGCAGCATGTTGCAGCGACTAATGACATCGTTGCTCAGCACCCCGTTCCAACGCACAAGGTCTGCATTAATTAGTAATCATTTTTGTTATGACAAGAAATCTGAGCTAATGCTCGTGAGATGCGCAAGAGCCTATAGCAGTTCCTGTTTGCAGGTAATCTTGGTCTCTCTCCATCCATCTTGTCGCAGTTCACTCTTTTGCAGCCAAAAATTGCCAACAAATCACTAAAAATTAATATTTTTAGTGATCAAGGTCATTCAAGGTCATTGATTTGAAATTTTTAAGAAGTCTGTGCCTATCTGCAACTATTTTTACGTTAGACAAGCCAATAGCGGTAAAATAACACTTTTTAACTGGGGTGCCCCTTTTTGCCCCTTTGTTTGTGGGGACCCTTTTACTCAGTGGCATAAAATTTTGTCACAAAATACTAGAGACTCTGGGCTATCATATGGTGAAAACCCGAACTCTCTATCTCACCTGGGCTTGAATTGGTACCGGGTCATGTCAGACAGACAGACGGACGGACAGAATTATCGTAGCTAATACGCACTATAGCTATGCTAGCTCTCGCGCATAAAAATACATGACAAAGGTCCGAAGTCGTGAACATGACATGATAAAATTGTAATAAAAGTGAAAATAGTTAAAGTACATCACTGACATTATTCTTTTTTCTCAGATGGCAATTTGGCATTGGTTTAACGCAGTCTTGATCAACAAAGTTGCTGTATGCCAGGCTTGATTAATACCAAGACGTGACACTAAATGTTGTTATTGGCATGTAATTGGTTTTGTTGCATAACCTGCCACGCAAAATGACTCAACCTACTGCCTTTGTTTCAAGTTTGTAGCTGTATTTTGCAGTGTTGGTTATCGATAATATCAGTGACTTTCGAGCTCCAACAGTCATCGTATCATGGTCACTAAATGCTGAAAAGCATACCGGCTTTCTGCTTCAGGAAGTGAGCATTTACATATCGCAGATTTCAAGGTGCTGTTTTTTGGTGATTATTATATTTCTTAGTTTTTGGACGTATTAACATGAACATTGTCTTTGTTTAGACTGGAAAACAAGCCGCCGATGCCGTATCGCGTGTGGACTGACAAGGTGTCGGTGATAGTGCGGCAATGGTACAAGGCTCTCTATGACTCTGGCAGGGACCTTGCAAAGGTACTAGCATGATGTTATGTGGCGATGAGAAAAATTGTTCTTTCTTTGAGCAGATCCATATATGCTGGTGGCTCAGGATGTCATAAGATAAGGCAGAAGATTTTTGGGGGTATTTTTCACATTTGTGCTCTGCAAGAATGTAGGCATGAGATCAGCATTTGACACTGCACACATCTTTGGTGCATCGCTGTACACTTAGGCATTATATAGTCGAATATTTGAGTATGCACTTTCCTGCATTCTTGAACAGTGGACACCATCGTGCTGTACAAGTCCTATATTTTATTAGCATTATTTTTATTAGTAGTTTATTGTTTTATCAATCGTTGAACCAATGAAAATGCAGGACTGGAAAATGCAGATAGACATGCAAACAAGCTGATTAGAATGTATTATAAAATTCATGCATAAATTTTTTTTGCAGTAAATTTGCTCACTCAGTGCTGCTTGCCATTATAAACTAGTGTATTTTTAAACGTTTTTGTGGGTTATTTTTTGTTGGTTTTTTTCATGTTGTTGATGTTACCAATTGTGTTGTGTTTTTGTGTAGGCATGTCTGAAGGCTGGCGTTGAAGCAAAATTTTTCAAAGTTTTAGGTAAGTCATGGGCATCTAACTGCAGACTGTGTGGATGTTTGTCATTAATTTGTTTACTATCTGTGCTAGAACTGTGTTTATGCAGATGTATCAGGTGGGCATTGTTAAACATATTTTCTGTTATTTGTGTCGTAGACATGATACTAAGTTAATTGTCATTCAGTTATGACGTGGTCGTTTAAGCTGGATGTGATGTGTTCATGGTATTGTAACATTTACTAAAACTTTAGTTTTGTTGGACTTTGGTGTATTAGGGAGTTGTTAGTCTGGGTGAAACAAAAGTCGAGAGTAGTAGTCATTTGTGGTACTTTTTACATTGCGTTTGCTGCTAGGCATTTATGTCGATTATTTCTGCTTATGTCAGTGTTTTTCAACCTTTTTTGCTGCAGCGGAACCCTAAGTAAGTGTCAAGATTACTCACGGAACCCCACGTAATGATCTGTGAGTCCAGCGTTGTCCAGGTTAAAGTTTCAGAGTGTCTGGGGGCTGTCTCAGCGGAGTCGAAACAGAGAACCAGTGGGGATCTGGGTGGCAAAGCCCTCTTAAACTGACGATTAAGCAGAAAACAAAAACTTGCTTAATTTAACCATACAAGATAGTATTATTTAGCAATTTTATTTTTCCTGTAGACAGCAAATCGTTATTGTATTTAATTCAAACACCCTACGTGACGGTCGCCAATGGCAGTTTACCCCCCTTCCACTAAACCAAAAATTATCATAAGTCTTACATGTTTCACATGGAAGCTTTCTGGCAGCTTAAGGAGTCTGCACTCCCGAGCTAGCTATGCTGCTGCGTGAAACTTTTTATATTTTTCAAACAGAATGTTTCAATAATTGAAATTCTTTCAATAAATGCACAAATGATTTCTTAACACTAAAATTAATACTTTAGGGTAAATTGTTGAATGCAGATATGTTAAGACTGTGAAGAACAAAAAATATATTCAACGCTGTATGCAAAAATAGATGGCTAAGCGCTAATTTCAAACTACGTATTCGGTGATTATTGCTTCTATGGCATGGTGTGGCGTAATTTCGCACGCTAGGTTATTTTTTCACTTTTTTACTGACCAGCTGCGGAACCTTTGACAAATGCTTACGGAACCCTTGGGTTCCGCGGAACCTCGGTTGAAAATCACTGGCTTACGTGTTAGGCTACCCGACAGTTGTTGTTTTTTAATTGTTAAAGCCATGTTTCTTGATATACAGTGTTTATAGGACTATATCAGATATCGCAAACTTTTTAAACCTGCAGAGTCTGTTTTTCGTTTTACATGTACATGTGCTTGCATTTTGACATTAATAAACAAATATGATAATGATTATTATGATGGGTATGCTGTTTGCAGGAATGACGAATGCATTGGCATTCCGGCCGTTTCACGAGTTGTCTGTCTATCAGAGAGTTTGGATCGTCAAGTCTCTGTGTGACTGCTGTGCGGTTGGTATTTACTCTGCTGATAACTGGTGTTCATTGCTACTTGCTGACACTAGTTTAATGGCAGTAAATCATATACATGATGAAATTGTTGAGTTACACATATTAGAATTGACGGCTGCCTTTTATGTGCAAATTCGCCAACTATTAACTGCACCCTACTGTGTTTTTACCAGATGTGAAGCTGTGTCTCTAATAAAAGCCAAGTGTCACCTGACATTGACTTACTGGCCTGATTTGTCTTCTAAATCGGTGTACAATGCAGAAGTTTAAGTTTTGTGCTATATAGTGTTTCAATGAAATGAAATGTAAACGTGTTTTATAGTGCATTTGAAGTCACACATTGTAGGCAGTAAAATAATATGTTAAGTTGTCAAGCCAGGTCTCTATTACAAGCCAGAGGTTTAAGATTACTTGCTTCAATAAAAGCCAGGGGAGGTTTTCATTTGAAGTTTTGTAGTAATCTGTACTTACTACTACTTAGTTCAGTGAGCAGTATGATGTGTGATCATGTCCTGCAGGAAAGTCAGCAGTCACTGTCTGATACAATAGAAGCTCAGCCGACGAATGACCAGCGAGCCGTGGTGCTTGGTGTTGACCGGGATGGCTACATGTACATTCACTTCCCACTGTTCTGTGGTGCCGACCTGCGGGTTTATCGGCAGAGGTTTGAAGAAATGACCGACAGTGAGCCAGAGTCTCTGCCTGTGAAGGTATGTATGGTAAAGGTAGGTGTATAGCTCTTAAGGAACGAACCCCTCACAGAGCTACGGAGCGGCACTTGTCATATGGGATCACATAGTGTTACCTACCACCCGACAGAGGTGAACACGCCCCGCCTTAACCCCAGTCAGATAGGCTGGTACTCGATTTACCTACCCCGGAGGGATGGAAGGCTGAGTTGACCTAGGTGGCTGGTTACATACTGAGATGATTTACCTGCCCACAGGCAGTCACCCATCGCAGTACTAACCGGGCCCGGCGTACAGTAACTTCACTGATCGAATCAAACGCGTTACCACTTCACCACACTGCCAACCCAATGATGTACGAGTGTATATCAGCAATGCCTGAATATAACTGTCTCAGTGTGCAGTTGCATGAAAACTAATCTGTTAAGACTGCATGTGACAGTAGCATGTGTAGAAGAAGAGTTAGGGTCATCAGATTCTTACCTTTCGCATCTCGAACGATTGTGCAAAATTTCGTCAAAAATCTGTTTATTTTTTTCGCTGTTATCTTGTGGAATGCTCCGTCATCAGACATGCAAAGTATGTACAATCTTTGGTTTGGTCGAGGTATTTAAAATGAAAATGTTTGTGAGCAACATGTTGCACTTTGTAATTTTCAGCTTTAGAACTTTTTGGAATGTGAGGTAATTAGTGAGGACAGCCGATACCTGACTATGAATAAGGTTATTGCTGAAACTGGTTGTACCGGTCCCATAGCTTGTCTGTGTGTTTTATTGTTTCAGCATTCACGGAGATCGAAATCTAAAAGAAAACGTCGTCCGCAGCGGCATGAGTCACCACTGGCTGTACAGCCATCTCCACAGCGTTCTCGGGACACAAGACTTCGACAGGTGGACCACTGCACTGTTTTACATATGCTGCTGCACACACATAGTGTGAATGGACTGATTTTCTAGATGATATGTTGCTTTTTCAGTGTCTGACTTTTGTTTTATCACGAGTTGTGAAAATTCATGACATTCATTGATTTTTCGCTCATGAAATTATAGTTACTGCTATTTTTATCTTGCAGTTGGTTTCATATTATGTTGCTTTTTTGTGCTATGTAATTTAATTTTGACCCATATATCTGCTTATTATGTAGCAGATAAGTGAAGCTTGATAGATTTTTTAACTCCTATACTTCTCGTTGAGTTAGCCATTACTTCATGTGTTTTTTATACTACAGACACTTCCCTTTTACATTGCCATTGCTCTTAGCTTTGCTTAGCTACAATGTGATGCTTAGGCTGTCAGTAATCATAGATATGCATGGGTAATAAGCCTGGGTGTGTTTGTGTGTGTATATTTTAGAACCCGCGTAAAGTCCACTGCTTTCAAGCAGACGTGGAGGAGAGCAGAAAGTCGTCGGAAAGTGACGAGACTTCTACCAGCAGTACGAATGATTCATTGTCTGATGAAGACGAGTTGCCAGTGAAAAAGCTGTCTCCAGCTCGTCATGATTCCGATCATTCAGCGTCCAGCATCTGCCCTGCGTTAAGCACTGCGTCTTCTGAAGGTGCCACCATCTTGCGACGGTCACTGCGAAAGATCATTGAAGAGTCGAAAAAGGATGCCGCATCATCATCCATGTCTAATTCCAGGGAAAGTACCCCACCACGAATGTCCGGTTCAGGGCGACGGATCTCATCTCGGCCAGTTTTCTCGCCAGGTTCAAGCACTCGACGGTCAAAGGGCAACGGTGAAAGTCTTGGTACTAGGTCAGGTCAAGGCAGTGGTTCTTCCGAAACAACCAGGGTCAGAAAACAGCTGAACTTGCAGCAGCGGTCCACTAGAGCTCAAAGGCTCAAACATAACGTCGATAACGATGTTGTCGTAAAATCAGTGCCATCTGGTAGTATTGCGAGTTCGGAAGATGATGACAGTAGTGTGAAGGCATCACGCAAAGTTTGCCACAGTGTGACTGGCGTGAGCATGGTCACAGACAGCAAACGTTTGACATCTCACGTGGACTCATCAGATACAGACTCCCATGCTTCGTCACTGTACGCCTACAACACTCGACGATCCAGTGCAATAGGCCAAGCCAAACTGAACAGTAGAGGTGCAGCGACTGCTAGGCAGAAAGTTGCTAGACGATCTCGGGTGTTCAAGCGTGTCGCTGATGAACTGGCAAAGTTGCAGTCTTCTGATAGTGAGACCGATGGCCAGACGACTGCTTTGCGGACTCCATTTTTTGACTCATTCCCGGATAATTCCAGCAATGGTAGCAGTATATGCAGCAGTGTTCCTGCTCCAGAACTGTCAGCAGATTTTAGTGTAAATAATTGTAAAAATGATGTTGGCAGTTCTTCCTGTGAGAAAGAGATGTCTGCAATAATGCCCGACCGAGACAAGACAGATTTGAAACAGAGTGCAGAGTTTGGCCTAAAAGAGGAGAATTGGCATGGGTCGGAAATGAATGCCAAATCACCAGTAAGTGCTTTCGAAGGAAGTGTGTCATCTGAAGTGCCATCTAGTTTGGAAAGTAAGGTTACGTGTAATGAGAAAAAGAACAGCGATGTCAGTGAGTCTGTTTCACTGAAAGTGGGTGATAGTAGAGTAGACTCCGCTTGTTCAGCCATTGAGGACAAAGACGTGGAAACAAAACAAGAAGCTTCTGTGGCAGTGAATAATGACAGATCAGAAACCAGTGAGGAGGAGGTGAAAGGCAAGGAACGTGCCAGTGATGAACACCTAGAAACAGGTCAAACTGAGGATGGAGAGGAAACCCCAGGTGATGGTTCCAAAGTGGGAGCTAATGGCGTGAAGGAAGAACAAGCTTTAGATGAGAAGAAAGGCGAAGTCGATGACATCTCAAATGTGAAGGAAGAACCTCCAGAGATACTGGTATGTAGTTATCCAGCTATAAGTATTGTATCTGAAAATATCAAATTTCCGGGAATTTTTGTGACTTTAGCAGCAAGCTGTTAGATGATCTTTGACCCTTGTGTTAAGAACTGCTTTAAGTAAGTAAGTAAGTCAGTAAACTAGTAAGAAAGTAAATTTCAAATCTATTGAGTGCATAAGGTTAAAAAAATTTTAATGCTTTGTGCTTTTTTGGAGAATATTTAAGATTATATATTATTCTTTTATTTTTTCGGTGCTATGACATTTATGATTGGACAACTTATTGCCTACCTTTTTAACTTGCAATGCTGCTGGTAGTGTTATTGTTAATAGTAGTATTAGCAGCAGCAGCGTATTATTGTATTACATGTATACATGGCATTGTGCTGGTGTGTGAAGGGTCCTAATGTCGAGGAGTTTCAGCTGGTTGCTGACAGTGTTGCCTCTCTGCGTAATCTCATTGCTAAGATTGCTGCCGGCCTACCACCACAAGAGGAAGCAGAGTCTGCAACAGCTCAGAAGAATAATGTGAGTATGTCACAAGTTATTTAATTATTTATTATATATCTAATACGTATGTTGTACACGATGTACATGGAGCATTTGTCGCACTACTATGTATTCTACACTGTGTTCAGAAAAATAACACACCCTTATGCTTACATTTTATTTTATATTTCTGTGAAAAATGTATAGATTTCCACAAAAGTTTCAGGGAATGTTTAGGAGGGAAATAGTATTCTATCAGTGTAAAAGTTAGATAATTTTTGCTTTCGATGACGTCATGCTGATGTCATATTTTCGTGTTTCTAAATTATGGGTTTTACTGTTGAAGACAGACATTGATAAATGTTTGTGAGTCAGCAAGATTTATGGAGCCACAAGTTTGTGCAAGATGTTTTTGGACAATGGACAGAGAATTGAATATTGATGGAATGAAACTTTTAACTACAAAAATTGACTTGTCCAACAGTATCAAGTCGTTCGACTGATAGCGGGCAAGTGGTCATCCATGCAGTGATGCAGTGCGCATATGCCTGTCAACATCAACAAACTTGCGGATCTTGCACTCAGCCAAGAAGATAAACCACAAAAACAGTTCACAATGGAAAAGTGCGTGATGGATTAGCATATTTTTGGGTTCAGTCATCACACTGATCAATTTATGTGTTTTAACATTTCATCATATGTCTCCCTTCAACGGTAAAACCTATAATTTACAAACACAACAATATGACGTCAGCATGATGTCACTGGTAGCAAAAAATATTTAACTTTGCTACTGATGGAATACTAGTTTCCTCCTAAACATTCCCTGAATAATTTGTGGAAATCTAAACATTTTCTACGGAGATATAAAAGAAAACGTAAGGGTGTGTTTTTTTCTGAACACAGGTTAAACACTGGTTAAATAGTATTTTTTGTCATTTTGTGATTGCTGTGTTGGTTGTTGAATCTACTTAGTCATTGTTTTATTTACTAACCAATGAATTGCTTTGCTGTTGGCTTTAGCCTTTGTGCAGACATTTCAGACCACCTTTGAGTTTTCGTCCTAACCAGAATTGTCACCTTGATACTGTGCACAGTAATAACCAATATGAAAAGCTGTACATTTGAACATCAGCATTTCACAATGTAGTGTAGCAACGGACATCCTGTCAGTAAGCTGTACAATTTGGTAGTGACTGAAGGGTGATGATGCTCTGCACTGTCTAAGCTAGTGTAGTATTTGCTAGCTTAAGAAGAAGTAATTGCAGCCTTGTCTGGACTTATGATAGGTCACACCAATAATCTTGTGGGTTACTCACAGTTAGGTATATTTTAAGTGTGATGCTTGGAACCAGGTGTTGTCTCGGCATTTTTATGAAGTTCGCTCAAACTTTCAACTGCTGCACTGTGCATATTACTATGCAGTCATCCTAATATACTGTATTACGGGTGTTGTCTATTTGTCTGTGTGATACCATATAGGCTTCTAACTCCAAAACAACAAGGTGTGGATAACCAAAATTTATGTAAATTTTTTCCCTGGGCATAACTAACTGGTGTGCCAATTTTCGGCTGGAAAGTTTAAAGGTCAGAATTAGAATCAGGGTGGTGCAACTTTAAGCGGATAGCTGCATAATATGTCATCATCGGGCCAACATATTATTCCAGTTGTTATTGTGTTGCTAGCGATGCAGTGTGAGTGCTGAGCTAGCGTGTGAACTGGAGCTGCATGAGCGACTGACGAGTCTGCTAACTGAGCTGGAACCGTACGAACAGAAGCTGATTCAGCTCAACAAGAAGATGAAGATCAAACTGCGCAAAGAGCATGAGAACTATGTCGAAGAACCACTTGACAAGCAGCAGGTCATTTTTCATGTTATTACTGGCGTGTCATTTATCATTTATGAATTTCGGCTGTTTTGTCAAATAACTTTGGTTGATGCAGTGAATTCAGTCGTGTATCAGTCATGAATGGAAATTTGCAGATTTCTGTACATAATTTACCATTTCATTTTATTGTTTTAAAATAATTATTTTCTCGTTAATGGCTGTCATGTATGACTTTAGATTGCTCAAGATGTCTCCATTATGTACATATATTTCAAAATTGTGTGACACATGGAATTGGTGAAGTGATAGAAATTATTATATCTCTTGATTGTAACTTATTAGCCATGCACTACAGCCACTGAAGTTGCAGCATATTTGTTAAAGCTTGGTGTTCAGAAAAGTTTGTTTATTGTTACTTTGGTGTTGGATATGGAATTGAATTTGGAACTAGATTGAAGGTAGTTTGAGATGACTTGGATATGTTTATTATAAAGGTCCATGTCTTTACAAGAAACACACAAAAACCCATTGACTTCAGATTTGACACTTTGATACATTGCTTTGAAATTCAGTAGGCTGGAAGTTGTCACGATACATGTTTATGCATAATTTCCACAAGCAGTAATGAATGCCTATGAGGTTTATATGTTAATGGTTATAGGCAGAGGAAGACAGATGGCAGAGCAGTGAATCTGAGGACTCCGATGTGGATGATGCTGCATCTTCTGCTGACAACTCCTGCAGCATCTCACAGCCATCGACTCCAGCTCCTGCAATCCCATCATCCTCATCGCTGGACGATGCTTTCATCCCCGGCGTACGATCCCTGCGACGACGACTCGTGATTAATGACAACAGCAGGACAGTGAGCTCCAAGTCTCGGAAGAGACCTGCCATCGAGACACAGGAATCCACCATCGCAAAGCTTGCCAAGGCGTCGGAAGTGGTGGGAAGCAGACTGGGAAGTGGGCATCAGGCGGTGACCGGACCGGCTCTTGCTGAAAGTCGGCTGACATCCATTGCCGGCTCAAAACAGAGACCAGTACGACCGTCGACACCTGGGACTGCTTCTCCCACACAGAGGGCGGTTCTACGCATTGCTCAGCCCGATGGAACGGTTTGCTTCCTTGCCATCGACAATGTGTCCAATATATCTCGCTTGCCGGTGACGGCTGTCATCCAGCAGCTATTGGCCAGTCAGAAACTGGCATCAGCCAATCACAGGTTGTCATTGAGTAATTCAGCAGGACTCGTGCCAGGGTTCGTAGGTTGCACACCTCGGGTTACTGCGACATCTGGCACTCCCATTCAGCCACCGCCAGCTGTGATGTCTGTGCCAGTCATTGCACCACCGCAGTCAGATAGCTCGGTGTCTGCTTCCTTGTTTTCACATGACCATCCTATGTCATCTGTGCCATGTACTTCTGTCAGTTTTGCCGCATTGCCTTCCATACCAGTGCCAAGCCAGGTGGCACCGCTTCCAATACTTCGGCCACAGAGTTCTTCAAACACGTTGTCGGAAGCTTTTAACAGAATGAGGTCACAGAATGCTCTGGCACAGCTGTTCCAGAATCGTGGCCTCAGTCTGCATGGCATACCTGCCCAGTCGGTCAACTCCCAGGCTCAGTTGCTGAACAACATAATGGCTGTTCGTGCTGCGGCTCTGCCTTCAGCCAGTCCCCAGACCTCATCGGCAGTTCGTATACTACCATTTGTGGCCGACCAGCCCACGGTGGCATTTGCAGTCCCAGTGGCAGTAACAATGCAGTCAAAACTTTCCTCAGCACTGTCCGCTGCTATCACTGCGACTTCCCAGCCATTCTTGTCTGCTCTCCCTAACACCGGCAAGCCTGGTCAAGCAGTGACCGTGGTGTCGTCATCCATTGGTCAGAATCTGCTTCTGCTCAACGCAAATGCACCAAAGATTAAGGATATGTTGGCTTCCGGAGTTGCTTCGGTGACAACGGCACCAGTAGTCGGCAACCAGTCAGTGTTGGTCAATGTGATCGCATGTCATGAGTCTTCATTACCATGCAGTACCGGTGCCGTTATTGCACAGTCGTCCATGCAGCAAATCACTGCGGGAAATCCTACGTCATCCACAGTTTCGTCCATGCGACATATACCGAGGCTTGCCATGGTGAGAAACCCATTTGCTGACCACCGCAGTGATTCAGAGTCATCATTGGCGCTAGCAGTACGTGCAGCAGTTGCCGCTGGCAGGGCACCTAACCTCCTCTCTCCACTGAATCGACCCCACCAGCCACGCTATGTTAACAATCTCACGGTCAAAACGCTCCTGGAAAACCGCGCCGCATCGACAACCGACAGTAGTTCGACGCCATCATCTGTTGCAGCAGTGATGTGTTCATCATCAGTTGTCAGTACAAGTTTGGTTGAATCAAGCAAGCTGACTGCTAAACCAACAACTCTGATGTCTTCTGCTAGTTCCGATGGATCTAATTCAAACCTCATGGTACAGCGGACTGGCACAGTGGTATGTACTACTATGGTTGTTGCCTCAAGCCCGATAGCCATGCAACAACAGCAGCTAGCGAGTCAGTCAGTGCTGGCTTTATTGCCCGCTGGTGTTAACATTGGACCAGCACGCATTCAGCAGTTGGTTGCTGTATCTTCTGCTGCTGTGTCCGTTGCCAAGCCAACGGTTGGCCAGATCAGTTTAACGTCTGCAGTTGCTGCTCGGTCAAGAAATGTGGATGTCGGTCCACTACAGGCCATCATGCCGCACTCCAAGTCTCGTGCAGCGCCGTCACGTCCGGTGCGGAATAACACGCGGACAACGTCAGTTATGAAAGCTCCAATACCTGCACTGCCACGTCTGACAGATCTGGGCCTGGCTACACCATCGTCTGCAGAACAGACTCCCATTGCCGGCAGTGCTGTGTTAACAGCTGCCTTGTCACCGGTGAGTGTCCCATCAATTGTACAGAGTCAGGCATTGTGTGTTACAACCGGTCCGGTGTCAAGACCAAGCGTCGCCGTGAGTTCGATGCCACAGCAGTCGGCATTTGCACTAGTTAGAACTGCTGCCACTGCTGTTAACAAGCCTGTGATAATGGCCGCCGGTTCATCCTCACTGGTCGTTCCACCCACAAACAATCCCACCCAAGTCTTTCTCCTGCAGAATGCTAATGGCGGTCTGGTTCAACTTGTCCAGTTGCCGGCCGTGGCCCAGACCAAGTCGGCGGCCAGCTGTCGACCCAATCTACTCAGTCAGCAGGTGGTGCTGGCGCCAGGTCCTACTGCGTCCGCTAGCGCCTTGCAGTTACTCTCTGCATCGTCGGCACCAACGGCAAACTTGTCAAAGGCGATGGCTTCCACACCGATTGTTCAGTTTGTTGTGTGCTCATCGTCGTCGTCGTCGTCATCATCTTCACTGACTGCTGTGAACTCTGCTTTCAGTCCTGCTGCCGGTCTGCCAGTGTGTAGTACTTCGACCATGTCACCAGCTGGTGTCATTTCACAACAGCCGGTGTCTGTCATTTCATCGCCGCCATCCACTGTTGGCCTGTCCCAATTTCCAGGACTCACCAAACAGCAGTCTTCGTCACATATAGCTGATCAGTTGCAGCCCGTCGCCACAACCAGACAGCCATGCATCGTTGTGTCACGACATCAGTCGGGTGAATTTGCAAAGACTTGTGGCTTGGCTGAGGCGGCTGATCTCTTCCTGATGGCAGCGAGTGTGGTTGATCGGGCATCAGCAACTGATGCGGGTGTCACTGAGGGTCCTTCCTCTACAGTGATGTCATCATCAGCATCGTCATCCTTGTTATCACAGACTGATAGATGACTGATGCTGTTTCCATTGATTTAATTTGTCTGCTCGCACTTGGGGTACGTTCGCATTGATGCGAGTATGAGGTCGAGTATGTGTGCAGGGTTCATAGTAAACACGAGTTTGCATGCATGCATTTCAGAAAACGGCCCTTCACTATAAGCCTGCATACATTTCCTGTGAATACGACTCATACAAGCAGTTTCTGTCCAGGTTTTTAGCAAACTGTGCGAATAAACAACACCTGTGAGAAACAACTTAATTTCTGCAGTCTGTGACACATGTTTGACATTAAAACTTATGTCATTGCTGATTATTGGGGTTGCAAGCATAGTAGAATGATTGAAGGTATTTTTTGTAAAGTATTCACTAAATTTCACTAGAGGTTGTCTTTAGACACATGCTGTTTAGCAGTCGAACAAAATGAATTTTGTGCTTGTCGATGCTGCACTTGTGCTGGTAACTAACAACCCATGTATTGAAACTCAGACTCGTGTCAATATGAACGTAGCCTTATTGTCGTCGTTCACTGCAATATTGATCGAAGTGTAGTTTTCTGATTGAATGTGAGTGTCTTTGGCTCCGCAGTTGCAAAGTAGTTAAACTTTGTAATGTTGAATGGAAGGTCCTTGGCATAATTGTACACTGTTAAATTACTATCATTATTATTATTATTATTATTATGATATTATGTTGATGAGCTGATTATGGTAATGCACTGTTGTGTTGGAACAGTCGTGACATTGTTGCATAAATCTGCTGTTGTCATCAGCAGTGTCACTGTGAATATACACTTTGTCCCAAAAAATGGCCCACTTTTTTATTGTCCATATCTTCGCAAAATTATAACCGATTTTCTAAATTCTTTCACTAGTGCATTCTTTCCACAATTCGCAATAAAATGATTATTGAATATCCCACCACACTTTAACTGTGTCGTTACACTACCTTGTGAAATATAAATGCAAGAAAAAACTAACAACAATAGATGTCAAGTGTGCGAATAAACAAAATACACTTCTAACAAAAAATGCAGTGAATGATCTGCACGATGCTACACTTTGTTAGATCCGTTTCTGGCATGTTGAACAATATGTTTGTTTCTGGCCTTTGTGGTTTAGTAAGTTTACCATTTTATCCACAGTTGTCACATTCTCTTCAGTACGTATATGCTTTAGTCTGCCGGTCTCATGCCTTTGCTCGATGCTGCACATTTCCCAAATTTTTGTTAGTAACATTTCTAATCTTTCCCTGTTGGAGTTTATCTTTGAAAATTTTGCCAGTATTCTCCAAAGGCGCATTACATCACTGGTATATCATCGCTGCATTAACAATTATTATTTACGATAATATCATCTGCTTTTATGTACAGCCACTGGCTGACATTGTGCACTTTAAATATGCACATACTTACTTTAAATATGCACAAACATTAGAAATGTGCATAAAACTACACATAATTTCATAATTTAATTTTTGTATGGAAATTAGTCAAAATTGTTTCACGATGTAATTTTTTGTCATATGTATTATAAGGATTTTGGTGATTTAAAAAAATATGTTTCACATGGTAGTGTAACGACACAGTTAAAGTGTGGTGGGATATTTAACAACTAACATTATTGCTAATCGTCCACAGTATGTGCCAGTGAAAGAATTTTGAAAATCGGTTAATATTTGGCGAAGATATGGAAAATGACCAAATGGGACGTTTTGGGGGACACAGTGTAGTATATTTGTTACATTTTTGTCATACACGATTAGTTCCGTGGTTAAGGCAATGAAGTTTCCCTCACCAATTCTTACTTCCACTGTGACCTTACCTGACTCCATTTAGTTAAGCAACTGGATTTCTAATCCTTTCCTGCCTGTTTTTAATTTTTATGCCACCGCCAACATAGTGGCCGGAGGCATTACGTCTCCAGACTCCACAGAGTGTTCGTGCGTGCGTGCATGCGTGAGTCCTGAACAAACATTGTTGCATGATATATTGGGTATTTGTTGATGGAATTTGACCAAACTTGCACCACTAATGGACCTTGGAGCAAGGATGAACGCATGAAATTTTGGGGTCGAAAAGTCAATATGCCCCAGAATTCACATTTGACCTTGACGGAGGCATAATAGTCGATGGAGTCGTAACCACCATTTAGTTTGTCTTTACACCAGAGAGATTTTCATTGTCATTTCTGTCAAGAATTCCAGTCATGACCATTAGCAAGAAAAATCTCTCTGGTATAAAGTAAAAAACAGGCAGGAAATGGTCAGGCCAGGATTAGAAATCAAGTTGCTTAACTAAATGGACTCAGGTAAGTGTCACGTGAAATGAATTGGTATTCAATTGAAATTTGTTTTCGGTGAATTCCTTCTCTTCTGACAGTCTGGCATGTGCACACGTCTTTTTGAACTACCGGTATAGAATAAGTCGCCTTTTGGATGCAGTCGTTTGCTACTGAATCATCAGCCTTAAGAGTGCATAGCATTAGGGTTGGAGGTGCTTATTGCGTATAAAACGGGAGTTTTGCATATGTCAGTAACGTATCATAACAATGAATTTAGGTAGTGTTCATGCACTGGCTTAATATTTTGACGTAATTTAGCACTCATCTGGTGCATAAGTACGCGAGGATAAAATTGGAAAATATTGTCGTACTGGCATTTTGTGGCCCAATCATGCATTGTTATTTGTTGAGGTGACGATGAAGCGTCGTGTAAACAGCTGTAGTATAGGTTATTTGTAAAAAAAAAATACTTATTGGCCAGCCATTATTTCTGTGTAGGCATCATTCTGTGTTACGTGATCGTGGTTAATGCTTAGTTTGAACGCGGAGTTTCAATGTCATCTCTGCCGGAAACTGCGTCTTGAAACAGCCTGGACTGACTGCATGTTTATCAAAGGAATGTACTGATATTTTTGAAGCGAATAATTTATACATTGTAGTTATCATGCAAATGAAATGTTCATTGTTGGTGATTTTGCTGCGTGCTGAGTACAGAAAGGCCGGAAATGTAGTCGGGGATGTAACTTGTTCAGACAAGAAGCCCAGCTGTTGCTAGGATGGGGCCGACCGTACTGGTTGTCACTGACCTTACAGGTCATCCAAGGTCGATGATTTTTATGTCATCTGAAAGGGCGTATGCCACTTCCAATTAGTGATCAATAGCAACCTAGGCCCTATCTTGCACCGTTTAGCCACAATACATCCGTGACAGACGGACGACAGCCACGACAAAGGGCCGACCTTTAAGCTTGCAGCTTAGCGGTCGACCCAAAAATATAGGCCATCAATTTGTGTGGACGCCGGAATCAAATGGCTTCCGCCGTCGTGAAACGTAGGCCTACGCCAGAAAAGTGGAGGTATAGGCGTACGGCACCCCCACTTCAAAACGGGGTACGCCAACTCCCTTTTCTTCTCCCTCGAATGTTACGCCTACGAATCATAGAAAGCATTATCAGTATTGCGATTACATTCATTATGGATGTAATAGCATATACACCGTAATACTGATAAGCCCTAATGTTTCTACGATGCTGACATTTTTACGCGCGAAAGCAGCAATGCTATAGCGCGTCTTAGCTATCGGAATTCTGTCCGTCCGTCTGTCTGTCACACGGGTGGATCAGGCAAAAACGGTCCAAGCTAGGATCTCCAAATCTTCACCATCGGCTGCCTGGAAGACTGTAGTTTCAGGAACCGTAAAGCTTTTTCGTAAACTCGAAGTGGGTCACCCCGAACGAGGTCGCTAAATGAGAGGGGGGTGGTCAAAATTTGCGATTTTTGGCCAATAACTCGCTGTATCTCAGTAACGGTGCGAGATAAGGCCTAGGTTACTATT
>Ga0056128_1002022_pt1 | contig 23613 bp, 17 predicted proteins | sample WorMetLIZISLAND2_FD_71113 | JGI IMG/M metagenome (GOLD analysis project Ga0056128, IMG submission 71113) | Marine gutless worms symbiont microbial communities from Max Planck institute for Marine Microbiology, Germany - Olavius geniculatus... ... | reverse complement strand
CGCAGATTGCGAAGAAGCCTACGAGCAGAGCATCTTGCAGCATGTGGACGGCTTTCAGTACACGTCCATCAAACCGAGTTCATCTGCTGAACCGTTCAAAGTTTGCTGCTACGTTCACAACGATACCAGTAAGCAACGATGAGTGGTTATTGGAAAGTCACTAATTAGCTAATTGATTATTTCATCGGCTAATTCTAATTTTATAGTTACTTGGTTAATCAACAAAACTCATTTTAATCGTAATTGTTCTAAGCAAGTACAGCTGCAGCGCTGTGTGGTTACAGGCTGGACGCTGATGCAGCATCGACTGGACGGCAGCGTTGACTTCTACCGAAACTGGAGCGAATATCGACTCGGCTTCGGACAACTCGACGGAGAATTCTGGCTTGGCAACGAACACATCCACCAGATCACACGTCAAGGCGCGTAGCCTATACGCAGCTTACATATTAACTTATAATTATGACTTCTTGTAAGAACCGATTTCCCGATTTATAAAATAGAGCGTTTTCGTCCGCTTTTCAGGGAAAATGTAAGCTTATTGATAATCTTTAATTTACCGATGACGGTAGAATACACAGAGAATAACACAATAGCGACACAGAAAAAAGAGAAAAATACACATACATACAGTCCATAGTCCACAACGGTGACAATATTATCGAGAAGCATCTTATCTAATCTTTGGCTAATTTAGTTACATTTTACAAGGCTGGCCTACTGTCGTAGCAAAAGACCACGCGATGTAATGCGTTTATTAATTATTAATGTTTGCATTGGTGATTCCGAGTGACGTCATGCGTTACATTGGTGACTAATAAATAACAGAAGCTACTAAAAATTTAGTGATGTTTTCTCTAAAACTTTGTCGCCGATCAGATCCCCAATTTCGCTTTCCAGAAGTAACGTAACTCCACGATACGTCATCAGCGCTACAGACGGGCGGACGACTTATGTGTACTTACAGTGGCAATAGGGCGCTTTGCACGTCTCGCGTTTTGAACTGCTGCCCGCTGCTAACTGTCATGGCGGACCGACGAATGTACTGTATTTGTGTATTTTTATTTACCAACAAGAAAAAAAATGACCCGGCCCTATCAGTGAATATGTGAGTATATACCAGAGTAGATGCTGATAAGTGTCTCGTTATTATCTAAGAAGTCTGAGAATGGCTTGCTTTTGTGAATGGATTCGAACCTGTTACTTACTTACTACTTACTTGATAGAATGATGGTCTGTCTGAAAACAGCTAACCATCATTAATTTGTCTGGTCGGGTCGGACGTCAAATTTTCATTTATTGTTTGGCATTGTACGCCGTTTTCATTGTTCCACTCCGATACAAGGCGACGTCAGTGAAACCAATCCGTATGCATTTTAACAGAAGAAGTGCCAACATATTGTGCGGCCGTCCGCTTGACCTTAAACCTTTTAAACTGCAAATTGGCACACCGGTTACTGCTGCCCTGGGAAACTTTCACACCGTTTTATTGTGGTTTTCCTGCGGCGCCTCTGTTTTCACGTCAGGAGCCTGTAAGGAGAAGACGGACAGACAAACAGACGGTGAGGACATGTAATGTTGCATATAAGACGGCGGGCGGGTGTATTGAACGGCGATGATTGCGTGGTGTGTATAGAGGACTATCGGCTGCACGTGAAACTGGTCACGTGGTCCGACCAATCACACTGGGCCGAGTACAGTCACTTCCGGGTGGCGCCGCAGTCGGACAACTTCCGGTTACACGTGACTGGCTACGTGCCGGGCGGGAGCGCCGGTGACTCGCTGACGTCATCGTGGGACAACGGCCACGATGGACAACAGTTCAGCACATACGACAGGTCAGACTGGCACAGTCTTGCTGTCCGGCTTTACGCTAGGCGCAATCTCCAACTATATAATAGACTTGTACAAACAGTTGCACAACTAATGCCGTGCATCTCGATCTGTGTTGCACGCCTTGTTGTAGACTCGAGATCTGTTGTGTATTTATTATACTGCTTGTTGTAGGCCTACAACAACGTCGCAACGTATTGAACTAAGTAGAGTTACTCTGTTTAGGCTCACTTGGACGCTTGGTGTCAGGCTCGCAGTCAGAGACTGCACTTTCTTTCTTCAGGGCAAAAAAAGTATCGCCGTGAGTGCACCAAAATATACGCGATTTCCAGAAAACGTTTCCAGATGCAACTGAATATCACTGTCCACCAGATGGTCACGGTCTTCTCGTTACCTCCGCCAAGGATGTAATGTTTTGCCGGTTTTTGTTTGTTTGTTTGTCTGTCTGTCTGTGAGTCAGCAAGATAACTCGAAAAGTTATGGACGGATCTTTCTGAAATTTTGAGAGTATGTCGGGAATGGCACAACCTACCAGTGATTCAATTTTGGGCGTGATTCGGAAGGAATCCTGGATTCTGGATCACTTTGAAATTTTCGTTACCCTTGCGTTAGAGGGCATAAGGGAACCGCTGGCAAAGCGAAGATGGTGACGCCACCTGGCGAACAACATTGCCTTGGCGGAGGTACCTGCGGGCTATGACTGCTTTCTCGTTTATTAATTTTTTGCACCATCCAAGAGCTGTTGGAGGCACGAAATGCCAACTGGCAGATGCACTGTTACTAACACTTTAGGCCTATTAAACAAGAACCCAGGTCTCAACGAAAGAGACGATTTGATGGCTCCGGTTAAAATATGCATTGAAATTTCACATCGTGTTTAAAAAACAATAAAAAAATTGTTAAATTGTTAAATTTTCTCTTTCACCAACTTTGATAATTTTTGGCACAAAAATGGCCAAGACGATAGAATTATGTAAGGTAGACTTATTTTCCACCTCATTTAATTTATGTCAACGCACTACCATGTGAAACACAGATGACATAGATATGACAAAAACAATTTTGTCTGTTTTTTAAAACACGATGTATATTCGGTTTCTAACTGAAAACTAAGCAAATGCAGCAGTCGCTGAGCAGTGATTATTTTCATTTTTTAACTTTTATTATCGTTTTGGGGACTTACCGTTTTTCTTTCCATCAACGTAAACGACACTGTGTCTCAAAACATCCCTAACATTATCGATTGTAACTTGAAGTCATATTGCCACATTTTTTTTGTAATTTTTGATACAAACATTTCTGTCACCACTGGTTATCAAACGACCGTTCAGTTTCCCAATTCACTGAACGACTGCTTCTGCACTACCTGAGGAAAACAGAACACGCTAAATATTACATTTTTGTTCAATCCAGTGTTATTACTTTCTTAAAGTAGGTGTACACGTACGGTGTTGCAGCGACAACGACGCGCGTTTCTATGACAACTGCGCGCAGCATTACCACGGCGCCTGGTGGTTCCACAGCTGCTTCCAATCCCACCTCAACGGCATCTACTACCAACACGGCTCACACAACAATTACTTCATCCGCAACGGAATCCAGTGGAACACGATTCACCCGTACTCGTCTCTACGCCGCACCATGATGATGCTGCGCCGCAACTCCGCTCAACGACCTGCCGAAGCAATGCAGTTGTCAAACGGCATTGAGTGAACGACGCCAACTCCGTTAAATCAATGCTCCACTAGCCTACTTGATCTGATGTGTTGTAAACCCGTTGGACAAATTGTGCAACTTGCTATAGAACTCGATGCTTTTCTACAACAAGTCCCCTGCAGATCGAAGTTACTGGAGTTTGGGATTGCACATGTACAAAGACAGGCATCATTTCTGCGCACTGTGTGTGGATTAATGCCCATAGTCCACTTACTTTCATCTGTTTGGGACTTGTTGTACAACGAGCTCTGCAACATATGCACAAGCAGCACAACAGATCAGAAATTGCAAAATTAGCCCAAATCCGCAACATCTTTTCACTTGTTGCACGACTTTTCTACAACAGATAAAAAAATGGAGGAGTTTAAGCTAAGCTCCACCGTGTTGCGGACTTTTTGAACGTCTTGTTCTACAGCTAAAGATCCACAAAAAGTCGACGTAGGTGGAGTTTTTAGCTTCTGTCTGTTTGTACAAGTAATTTTAGCTCGACATGCAGGGCTTTACTACGCAGCAAAAGTTGTGACGTCACGGTTGCCTGCGTAGAACTAAGCGTAACGCGCGTAGCATCTCGTTATTTGCTGCTACGTAAAAACTTCAATATTAAACTCGCCTTTTGTCAGACCGCCAGTGGCGTTGACAGTTCTGAGTAATCAGTATCATGCTTACTACTTTTTTGAAAACAAACCTTGGCGTTTTCAAATGATCCAAACTTAATAGAGCATCACTTTTGAATTTTAAAACATTATCAAGTTTGTGTTTACATTGACCAATTACCTTGACGATTTTAGGGGTCAAATGAGTTATGGATGGCCAAACCACACAATTTTTGTACAATTCGTCTTTTCTTACTAATAGTTAAATATCGCCACTGTTAAATAGGCCTAAAGTGTTCTCTTCTCTTCATACATAGTGGCAACTTGATCGCCGACTTGCCCGCAAAACCGCCGAGACGATATGCTATTATTCAATAATGAAAGAGAACACCATTGCCGTCAGAATTTGTGTTTATCAGTTTTAGAATTAATCCACACAACAGTTGATATTTGAAAAATTAACTTTGTTTGCTGTTTGCTGTTGAAAGATATTATTATTCAGCATGCACGAGCGTGCTTTAAAGTTGAATGCCATCACGCTTTTGTTTGGACGTTTGACACAGACTTTAATTGCAATCATTATTACTTTAAGCTTCATGCATCTCTACAGATGCTCGCTAAAGCCTAATTTCCAACGACACGCAACATCGCGCGAGCACCGCAACTTCCGCAACATTGGCCCGCGACTGCTATAAGCGACCATTGTTCTCAGACAGCGTGTCTGTGAATGCGTCTCTGCGTCTGTTGTCTGTTCGTCGGCAGCACGGCTGTTGTGTACAGCAATCGCGAGCGGCGGCGTCTACCGGCTTGTCTTCCGGGAAATTATGCAAGAAACAGCCTAGGGTGTTATAGACTGATTATTTTTTAACTAAAAATAATAGATTATTTTCGATTAATTTTTGTGGTCAATCAGAAAGACTACGAAAAGTGCAGAATTCAACTGAGCCTACTGATTGTAGTTGTCTCTCGCAAACTAAAGCAAAATCGAAGAAGCGATGCAATGTAATGCAATACTGCACAAACTGTTAGCCCCCACCCTTTTAATAAAAGCTCACGAAATACAAACTAACACTGTACAGGTACAAATTAATCTTGATGACGTGTCATATTGAAAATAAAATTAGATTACAAGCGTTCATCATCAGTCATTTTAAGGTTGTTAAAAAGTCCAAAAATTTTAATTAATGTTTGTCAATCAAAGATAGTCAATTATTTCTTAACGATTACTTAATTAATTCGTCGTTAATTTTTCCAGCTTTAACAAGAAAAGCAAACACTTTTATCGTCGCAAATTTTTTTGTTGTATATTACTATTATGTGGCCCAGTGGCGTAGGCAGAAATTTCAATCGGGGGCCTCGTCTCCTTTTCTCTACCCTACCCTTTCCCCTTTTGTCCTTTCCCTTCTTACCCCTCTTTCTTTTACCCCTTTTCTCCCTTTCTGTGCCCTCCTCTTTTCTCCCCTCTCCCTTCCCTTAGAAGTAGGACCCCCTAAAATCCAGCTAAGGGGTCTGGGGAGCGCTGTGAGCTCTCGGCGGGATTTGGGGCGGAGCCCCAACCGAAATCGAATTTGGTGCATTTTAGCTTTAAAAGATAAGATCTGGTGGTAACAATTTTAATTATTTTGCCAAAAATAAACTGACCAAATTGACAAATTTTGTGCAGTTTATACGTATGCTTATGTTTTGTTTGGAAGATTGGGGAAAGAGGCTGGGCCCCCTGCCCCCCCCGTTGGCTACGCCACTAATGCGGCCGTACTATAGGCCGCATTGTGCGTCTAGCCCGTCCGTCCGTCCGTCCGTCTGTCTCGCGCTCTTTCTTGTACAGGCTTTTAACAGGGAAACGCGCAGGCCTGCGGTTAAGTTTCTAGTCTCAAACCGCTTTTCTCCAGTACCGCATTACAAACTTCACGTTTGGTGAGGAAAATTCTGAATGCAAGATATGTCACAGTTATATAGTTTATGTCCAATAACCTTTCAGTAAGCAATGCAGTAAAATGTGACCTGCGCAGTATGAAGCGACAGTGAAATGGATAAACAAACGGTACAAAAAAGGGAAAAGTAACTACGCAAAAATGGATAGTATAGCACCAACAACGGTGTTGGCGGCGGTGGTGGCGAAATAGTTTTCCGTCAAATTCTACATCGACAGTAACTTTGCTAATTATTCACGTGACATGTTATTGCTTTCTTTCTCTGAATGCAACGTGTGCTCGTGAGAACACTACCGAGTAGTTCAGATGCGTTCTGGTTGTCTCATCGATGATTTGGTATAGGCTGCATCTACGTGCAAATGTGCATGCTAGCTAACGTTTGCATGCCTCATCTGTCGTTCTGTCGGTAGTCCAGCTAACTATAGGTCTTTACCGTTCGTCTGTCTTTGCCGTAAGAACTCCTATTTTGAAAACCAAAAAAGAGTATAAAAGCCAAAGTTGGTGCGAATTTTTCCTTTCACCGGAGTAACCGGTGTGTGCAAATCTTTAGCTCGAAAGAATAAGTATCGAACTAACCGGACGTTAAAAACCCCCACGCAAATGACTCAAATATCTTTAGTCGCGGCTCGCGGCACCAGTGCGTAGGGGCTGACTTACTGCGCACCACCAAAGGTGAGTGTCGTATGTGCATAGCCATAGACGGAGGCCGCATACGACGTCGCTGGTTAGACGGGCGTGTCCATGAGCGGTCTTAGCTGAGTCAACGCGGCGACTCTGCAATCAGCGGCGGTGCATTCGGTGCAGAGCTCGCACGGCGCATGCGCGAAACTGCACAATTCAGTTCCTTTGACGTCGACGTCGCGTGCAGTAGTGTTGCCGCTGGTCTGTGGGTCGGCGGTCAGTGACGTTGCGATGGTGAACAGATCCGGCGCCGAATGGCTGAGTGTCGTGCTGGTGTCGCGGCAGTCGATACATGATCGTGCTCGCCGTCGCCCTGCGCTACAACCGGCGACCGATGACGTCACGTGACGTCGCTCTGACGTCATGTGACCAACATCCGCCATCGTGTCACTGCCGCTCTGCGACGTCCTCGATGGCAAAGTCGTTGTCGTCGTCGTCGTTGTTGTTGTTGCTCGACGCACGGAACTTCGTAGCCGCTGTGACTTGCTGTGCGATACACCATAAACGAAACGCCACCTAACTTTTTCCCATATCTTCGCCAAATATTGAGTGATTTTTAAAGTTCTTTCACAGATACGGTTTGTTTTGAAAATTTGCCGTAAAGTGATCATTGTACATTTTTACTGCACGTTACCTGCGCGCTACATTATCTTGTGAAATAATATATAATAATTTTCAAATACCAGTACAATCACAATAAATGCAATAACTTATTTCCGGAAACAATTTTCTATAGGCCTTACTAATGCCTGAAAACTCATGTGTTTCCCAAGTCTTTTCTTTTTAGTTTCTATCATTTTTCTCTATCACGGACGGAAGTCTTGGATCAACGACCAGCTCGTGTTTTAGAAGTCACTGACGATATTGACTGTAGTGAACTGCGGCAGACTTAGCCGACTCGGCTGGTTTTTAGGCGCTTCATAGACGTTCGTTTATTCGCGTACTTTCTTACTTTCAGGCAGATTAAGAAGCTGACCGATTGCTGGCGGGGTCGGAACTGGCTGGTGTGGTTGCGGCATCTGTCTCCGCGGCACACAGAACGACACAGCTGGGGCAGTAGTCGACTGGGGTGGCGGGGTAGAGGAACGTCGTCGTCCTGTCGGCGTCGTTGTCGTCATGGTCGGCGCTCTCCGCTAACAACACGTTCGTGTACGCAGGAGACCGATGCTGCTGCTGCTGCTGCTGCTGCTGCTGTTGGTACCACGCGTACTCCGTGTCCACGCAGCTGTAGCCGTTTAGGGCACACACCTGCATTACACACGTTCAGCTCTCGAGCCCAACGTGGTCTCAAAGATAAATTTTAAGGTCTCTTTTTCGTTCGCGGTCTTGCTGTTGTTAGCCTCGTTCTCGTTTTTGGCTTAATAATGTTCTTTAATCTCATGCATTTTAGACTCGTGGCCTCGACGATGGACAGAATAATCACTGAAATTGTTCGTAGTATCATGACTCTTGACTTAACTTAAGCCTTAAGGCATTGTTGCGTAATTTCGCGTTTAGTTGACTGAAAGTATGAACTTAGTTTGTGCCGACTGCTGTCAGTGCTATGTCAAAGATTAAATGTCAAACTTTGCTTTTTGTTTTACGGGTCTTGTTCTTGTTCTCATAGCTGTTGGTCTCGTTTTTGGCGTTGCAATTATTTTGGCCTTAATCTCGTTCTCGGCTGCACACTACTGGTCATTTTTTTAAAATTAATTTTAATCAAAAACAACACTAGCAATTTTGCAAGAAAACACGTATTTTGTTTGTCATCTTTCTGCAGTACTTTGTTATTTGTCTGATTCTGAAAATTATCGACTATTATTATTGTTATTTCGCGAGTATTTGGTTCAGCGCAGTTGACACCATTCGTTGAGTGTAAGGCTGGTATAAAAAATAATTTACTAAACAAATACATAGTATATATATATTATGGGATATTTTGTCGTGTGCAGAGTGTGTCCGGGAAAAAGTAACCTTCCTAGATAATGTACAATAAAAATGTCAAATCCGAACAAATCCGAACGAAATTTCGTGCACTTAATTTACAAAATCGGTAAAGTAATCACCAAATTTCGTTAAAAAATACTATTTTAGCGATGTTATTAATTGTTAAATATCGATGACAAAATATCTCGGATTTTTAATATTGCGTCATTAGCCTACTGCATCATATAAGTGACGTTGTGCTGACACAGTGAACGTAAACAAGGTGGAACGCAAGGTCAAAGACGTGGGAATTGTCTGTTGCGCTGTTGCTTACCTTGCACCGGTCGACGACGACGTTGCGTCTGCCTGTCAGCGTTGGGCAGACGACATCAGGATTTGGACGACGAAGTGTCAGCAGCGAGCGTTGTTCAACATCACGAGGAGCTCCCAGCGCCGTGCGACATTTAACGTCAGTGGCGCGACGCACCGCACGACGCTTTCTATAGCAATCACCGCATACGTATACACTGTAGTATTAGTCGGTTTCTGAGATTCAAATGACTTGAACCGCGTGGTGCAAATGAAAAAGCCTTTCGAATTATCGGGATCGTTGTCTAGCTTACGTAATTACCTATCACGTGGTGTCTTGCCGACAGACATTCAAGATTACATTGCGCGGCTTAATTACCGGACCTTTGGTGCTCAATGGCAAAACTTTGTTCCTATGCTGTTTTTCTGCATACAAATTTTTACAAATAAGCAAGAGATACTGCTATTTGTCCACATCACTAACTACTTTTACTGTGTAATTGTGCCACCATGTAAGTTCAACACAGTCCAGATGGTTGGTAAAATTATATTTTATGTTTTTTGCTGTTTTCGACGTGTCAGTGACTGCAGATCGCCGTTAACAAAAGTGTACTAACATACTGTTGTTCTGTAAACATCTATTAGGGGTTAATAGCGATCCTGGCTTCGTATTTTCTGCGAACACTGCCTGAGCTTCACGCCGTCCCAATTATCTGCGCACGTGACAACCGAATGCACGATTTCGCCACAAACACAAGGAACGCGACAGTCCAGCAGTTGTGTTTCGCGACACAATTTTTGGACGATGTGCCTGAAAAGTGGACACGAAAACGCAATAATAACCCTGCAGTTGTTGTTACCTGTATTTTGAGAGGCAGACGATGACGACACTGAGGGTGAGAACAATCATGAGCACGGCCGACACAGCACCAAGGGTAAACCCTGCACGGTCCAGCAGAAACACACACACACTGTTGTCTATACAGTATCATGCCGCAGGCATACAGTTCGTCATTGTCGTCCTCGTCTTCGGCGGCGTCATCATTCTTGCAAATGTCATGGTAATTAAGTCTGCCAGCAAAAATGTACTGTGAAATAATTGTAAAAAAAGCTCAATAAAATTACGATGACAGTTTACTTCTTTCACTCGCGCTGTATTTTGCATTTTTTCTCCAAATATCAGATTTGTCCGAACTAATTTAATTCTTATATTTAATTGTTTAATAATCAGGCCCGTCGATAGCCATAGCGGGTCCCGGAGAAACATTCTTGCGGGGCCCCAAAGATTTTTCACGGGGCCTTTTTGGAAAAATTTTTAAATTTTTTTTAAAATGGTACATTTTGGCTTACTTTATAAATTTCTAGCCGACGGCGGCCTCCCCCCAAACGTCGCGGGGCCCGAGGTAGCTAACCTCCCTTACCCCACCCTCTGGACGGGCCTGCTTATAATAAACATTAAAAACATTTAAAGAGGCGACTTAGGCTGAAGGCTAAATGCCTGTCACTCAGATGACAGCGTTTTAGAACTTTTTCCAACTGAAATCAGTTAGAATTTTAAAACGTTTTATTACAGTAGGCCTACAGAAAGTTGCGAGTTATCTGTATTTAAACAAAATATTTTAGTTCAATTTTTTGTTAAGAATTATTTTTGTTGTGTGCTAAAAATAAACTTTTAGGAATTGTTTATCTAAAGATCTGGGCAAAATTATTAAACTGACTATAGATAGTAATTTTTTGGTTAGCTTTTGCCCATTATTGGTTATTATTAGACCTATCGACCAAATGGCGTAACATGTTCGTTTGTGGCACTAAAATATAGAATAAAGCTCGCTGTGATAATAAAAAAAACAATAATCAGTGGTGGACTAATGGCTATTCAGTCTGGGAAAAAAACAATGCGGATTCGTGGGAATCAAAATAGATCCAGTGGCGGTTTTGCAACCACAGAATATTTATTGGTATATCGTTTGCCACACGACCTCAAATTACTTGTGATCGTGTGCGTGTACATTACTATACTGCTCATATGCATTCAGTTCCCTGTTGCATCCATAGCGAGTGTCGGTATACATTGTTTTAACTTTCGGATCGCCATCGACTTTTCTCTGGTCGGTCGCAGTAAAGAAGCACGTCGGCGGCGATTCAGCGGCCGACATTTGTGCATAGATCACACTACCAAAGCGCGAGCGGGTCATCGTACACAAAGATCGGCGGACGACGTAATCTCGCTGCAGCTTGCGGTAAATAAACTTCGACGCTCTTCCAATGTCGTTCCTAAGCAGTTCGACAAAGTCAAATGACGCAGCAGTTATTCACTGATGTCAGAATCAACTGTGTCTCGATCTACTGAATGTTAGCCCTACTTAGGCAGTAATTTCGTCAGTCTAGCGGAATAAACTTAATCCTACCAAATTTTATTGCCATTTAATTCAGATCGAGTCAAAAGCCAAGTCGCATGAAAAAAAACAATATCAAATAAATAAGTGCAAAATGTAATGCTAATTAATAATACGATGATCAGTTAAAATAAAAACATCGCTTTACAATAATTTTAATAAAACTATGTTTTGCGAAACGCATGATGACGTCACAAACTACGCTTTCTTGACAGCGTATTGTATTGTATTGCATTGTATTGTATTGTATCGTATTGCAGCGCATGAAACTAGCGTCAAAGCAACGCGCGCTCAGCGAAGAGAACTCGTTTGCATTCCGTAACCGGAAGTTAGACGCTGTCGGCGATTGGTGCAACCGAAAGGGCATACAATCGGCCTACTTCCGGTATGACAGCGACATCTCGAAATGCAAGCGCTCCATTGACGCTGCTAACGTCTATTTCTCTCAAACGCTAAGTTGACGCTAATACTGTAAGTGACGTCATAGTTCCGTCACAATTGTTCACTTTAAAGTTTAAAGATAATACTAGCAACAAAAAATTATCAAATTTTGACAAATTAACATTCGATGAAGTCAATTAGTGCTTTATAACAGTTACTTAAAATGGCGAGACTTGGCCTTTAAGTTTTCGTTTGCGATTGGTTTCAGGTTTCTATGTCGACCAAAAAAAGTTCAGTATAAATATCGTACTGCATCATCATTGTTTAGCTTTGCTGAGTAGAATGTTTTTCTTTACACAAAAAGAAAGTTTTATTAGATTTTTTTGGTATCTTTCCGACTCTTATTAGGGTAAAAATAATTGAACTTGTCTCTCTCCTTCTTGGCAAGCATTGCTAGACTATGTCTTTTTTCACCCTATTTCGCAATCGTTAGACGGAACAACGGTAGACCTGTTTGACGTCCAGCAATGTGACGTTATGGTAAGTATATTTAACACAACATGATAGCGCCACGTTCAACCTGCAGCAGGGAGCAAAATATTACAGCTGAACGCACGGTAATCGTAGCAAAAGCAGCACTGGCACTGACATTACCATAGTTAGGCCTACTGTTTTTAGACGACTGTCCCTGTGCCGTTACAAGCCTTTTTGATTGTGCAAAGCTGTCCGTGGTTGATCCGTTTATTGTAATATTACGAACATTCATGTAAAAAATTAACAGGCGACTGCTAACGAGCAGAGATTATTACGCATAAAGGAGACTGTTCCTAGCAAGATGCTAAACTAAAAGTAAAACAAAAAACCTATCGACTGTAAAAGTAACAGAGAACCCTAAGTTTAGGAGATCACAGCCATCAAACCCCTGCTGACATCTACGCACTTTAGCGTCTCACTTTGCGGATAACAAGTTATTGCCATTACGGTGGAGTTTGTAACGTCCGTTGTCCGTCGCATCGCCCAACGTGTCGCCCTTTCCATCCATAATTTTATGGCGCAAATTCGACCGCGCCGCGGCTGGCCATGGCGAATAGATGACATGTCATGGCGACGTCCCAGACGACATTATTCTGATCTCGACGGGCGGCCAGCGCCGGTCATTGTAGACGTCAAGTTGATGCCCGCACAACGCCAGGATAAGCTCCGAGTTCGCTCAGTGTTATCGGTCCGTGCGACTTTCTGTAGATAGATCGGACTCGAGATGCGACCAAGGCTCTTCCTCTCTGCAACATCTCTCCTGACTCGCCACACAACTCGCCGCCGCAACATCTCGGACTCCACAGGCGCCAGTATTGATATGTAATAGCAATAGTAATACAGTGATAACAATAACTTGCGCCACGGAATAAACGTTGCCGTGATCAGATGACGTTTACTATAACGTATTCTAAAATGATAATGATAATGACAATGATGATTATTATTGTCTGTCCAATACAATGCTATGCATAGCATTGGACAGAGTATAAAATCACCTTTTTATTATACATTATCGCCACGAACTTATCAAAGCAAGACTCACGGGGTGCCTGGCAACGTAGGCCTATCTTAAGCACACAAGCAAGAATGGGCCTAAATTTCACCGGTTTATGTACAAATTTAGAGTCTTATGGAGTACTTGTGTTTAGGGGGTCTTGTCGCTATGACCATAGCGGATGAGCAAAATAATGAAAATGTCTCCTTAAAGAACCGAAAGCGCCGGGCACAAAACTAACACGAGTAACGAAACTGCGATGCACACTACATCATAATTGTAGATCAACTGCTCATCTCAAAAAATTGCATTTTACTCGACCTGTTTTGGTTTTATCTGGTCGGTAACTCGTAGCGCATTTAGTCATACTGTAGTTGGCACACTGGGGCACAGCATGTCGTAACTCGAGGAAGCAGTGTTGGACGGCCTATTCAGCGCCTACTTGTATTTCCGCTCGTATTTCTGCTATAAAGTCGTCGTTCGGTACTTCTATCTATTCGATTAAACGTGCGGTCGTACAGGCGAGTCACTGACGAGTCTATAACAGTTGCCAGCGGTCGGCGGTGAACAGTCAAGTAACGGTCGTCGTCGTCGTCGATCGCAGGTTGTTTTCTGCAATGACCTGGCCGCCCGTATACGTTCCCCGGAGACTGGCATCTGTCTGAGCCCATCCAGAGTGTCCTCGGCGCTGGATTGAATGGCTAGTAATGGCATCTGAATGACCAGGCGGGATGGCGGGTAGCCGACTCGACCGGATGCGCGTCGAATCGATAAAAACTAGCGACCGACCGACGCGGCGGATGGCAAAGCACGCCTCCATCCGGTATCCACTGACCGACAGCTCGCGACGATAGACGTAGAGCTGCAGACGTTTCGGTCGTCTTTTTTTATCTCTGTGACGTCACGGTTTGGTAATTGTCAATGACGTCATACAGGTAAGCCAATCAAAAGATAAGCTACGTGTGTAACTGTGGCGGTATACCTTCCAGTGCGACGTCCCCAAGTCATCCTTTCCTAGAACAATCATCCTTTTCAGTAATAATAAACTATGCATTTTAAACGTAAAAGCAATACAAAAGATTGAAATATAATGTAAGAAAAGCTGCCGCGTGCTAACCGACGACGGACGTTGAAGACGAGAGAAAATTGAGGTTGCTGGCAGCCGCTTTCACCGTCCTGTCGGTTGTCAGCGGTCTCGGTAGAACAAATGGCGTCGGCGGAGCTACAGAAACCAGCAATTTATTCATTAACAATAAACGCATCATGTTTAACTGTGAATAGTCACTCTCTGCAGAATTCTGCATAAAATGGTTGAATTTATGTTTTGTGACGAATATGCAAAGTTACTAATTAAATTTACTTCTGTTATCTAGAAAGCATACAACCGCTACAAGGAAATCAAAATTAAATTTTGGTGGTTTTGATCACACGACACAACTACTACACGAATTACGAAGATGATTTCTGTGTACACGGCGCGTCTGACCGACCTACGCATTTGGTCGGCAGTGGCTCACTCCACGCGAAACCTGCACAGTAGATGCTGACTGAGGACCTCAGCGGCAGAGCGACGCCGCCATCACCTCGCACCTGCTGCTGCTGCTGCTGGGACACCGGCGACTGGCGGAAGACGTGACCACGACGACGGCATGAAGCGTTGGCGCGTAGCTGGCCGCCACGTGATGTGTCGTAGTAATAGATGATGTCGACGTCGGACAACGACGAAGTCGACGATGACGACGAGTAGGAGAAATCTGCGACGTCAAGGTCTGGACATCCGGGGCCAGAACCTGTCAGGCATACACGAAGCACTAGTAATGAACGACTATGTAAGTGCACCCCGGTGACTTAACCTTTTGCGCAAAGAAAACTTCCTTTAGGGGTCTTTTCTTGGTTATGTGGTCTATGTGTTTCTTGGTCGGATAAAAACGGACAATTTACCATAAGCACCGGATCCGGAGATATGCCTCACAGAATGCAGATCATGTCTTCTAGAAATTCTGTCCCGGAGGTTTATGTCAGAAGGCTTTTGTCCTGAGCAGACGAAGAGCACGGGAAGTATGTAAGTGCACCGCGGGGAAAAGCGGTCGTCACGTGCTATTGTTGCCGACAACACAGCAGCACAGTTCAATCGGCGATTGATTGACAAGTTCGATAAGCACTGGACGACAGATCGATCACGTCTCATCTATTGACGCACAACACGTATCGATATACGTCTTGCGGCAAATGGTTTGACCCAACGCTTCACCTTGACGCGTTTGGGTATTGACTATGTCCACGGCATTATAAACCGAAACAGGCACAGTGTAAAACGTAACTAGGGCCTATAACATAAAACGGTGTTTATAGCTATAACGGCTTATTCGCAGCTGCGATATTAACAGATCATTGACAATACAATAATAAATACACATTCAAAAAGTTGAAACTACTAGTTTATACAGTAGATACGAAACAAATCGTGCAGAAAACACAAAAAGGAAACTATGGGTTGTCACAGAAATTCGGTGGAAAAAAAACAAAGCTTTTCTGCTGTTGTCAGGTCGACGCAGATTCATCGTTCAAGATTATTCACAGAGTCCAACGCAGACGAGTAAAAAGAGTCCGATAAACCTAGCTCTATATGACACGTTGAAATTTATCGCATGCTCTTAAGTCATCGTAGTTTGTCAAGTTCTGTTTAATGCCTAATCAGAAATCAGTCTTTCTAAAGTATGCATACAACTTAGCCAACTACAAAGGCGTAGCCAGAAATCGGAGTAGGTGGATCAGCTTCCTCCCCACCAGCTAGGGACTATGGAAGAGCGCTGTAAGCTCCGCTTCGAAACTTGATTTTGCAAAGTTGTACACTGGGGGTTATAAAAAACCCCATACTCTTGTTCTTGTCGTTATCAAATACCGGCCAATTTCAAAAATTGTTTCAACTGCAGACTTTTAGAAATTTGCAACAAAGGGCAGTTACAAAAGATCACACCACATGTTGCGATCTGTACGAGAATCATCATCATCATCGTTGTTTTTGCCGTTGTCTTACTTTAGTCGCGTCAAACTCGCACATACGACGTTTGGTTCTCTTAGTCGCTGACTCACACAATGCATATATTAAGATGCACTTATTGTTCACTCAGCGGTACGACCGGGACTTAATGCTTAATCTCGTACAAAGTAAAAAGCACTCAGAGTCCCAATTTCTGCCAAGCTCTGCGTTCGTGCATCAGCTCTTTATAGCAATCCGAATAACAACTACAGAGTCCTGGATTTCTAGATCCTGATCATGATCCGCATCGTCGCTAATATCTAATCACTTGTTACTTGGGCCACGTCGAATTTTTGCAAAAAGTTCATAACGTTTTCAGTAGGCTAATCTTGCACACAGATAAACAAATAATCCGGGAAAAAAAAACAGAAAAGACTGGTAGATACGTAACCTTTTTTATTTTGCGTGAATCATAAGTATTAAACGATTTAAATTTAAAACTATAAGAAAAAAATGTAGGTTACGAGATCGTTTCTTTCTAACGTAATTCATTAGACTGATTATTATAACTGCAATTACATTGTGGCTCATTTGGCCGAGTACCTTCGAAGTAGATGAAGAAGCCGCGCTGAGTAAGACTGGATGCGTCGACGACGAAGCGAATGTCGGCGACACTGGAGTTGACTTGGATCACAATCATGATCATAATAGTGAAATTCATAGCGATTATCACTATTGACCATAATGGTAAGAAACCATGATTGATTATGATTATAACTGTGACAATGATTAAGACTGAAGTTGACTTGGATCGTGTGTCGTCCGAGAGCGCCGCAGTCTCTGAAGTGAATCGGTGACGGAGGCAATGACGACCGCGGCCAGTACCAGGACTTCGACTGCGTCACTGCAGTCGACACGGACGAGATCTGGACGTAATCCTTGCACCTCCCCGCACGCTTGATGTCCAGCTCAAAGTCGAATATCGTGAAGCGGATCGTCTGCTTCGGTTGGACTCGGACTCTCCAGCGACACTCGGCGTCCATGTAGTACTTGTCCGGATAGTTGGGACTGGACAGGTAGCCTCTGCCGTAGAGTTCGACGGCTGGCGTCTGGCCTGTGGTAGACGTCGTCAGCGGAGAACAGCGACTGTGAATCGACATAACTACATCAACACACGCGCATGCGCAGACGCCACTGGTGAAAACAATTACATACAGTTTGTGCACGTTCATCACTCACTTAAGTCACTTTGCACTTACACACGTTGTAAGACTGAAATTGTGCTTGACGTATAATTTAAAAATAGTATTTTAACGTTCATTTCGTTACTCACCTTTAGTGTAGATCAGTTTAAATTGCTTTCGAAGACAGCAATAGACAAGACATTGCGCAGTGAGCACGTTGCTGAATGCTAAATAATGAAAATTTCGCCCGCAACTTTTAATTCCGTGCATGTATTGTATAATTGTGACAAGTACACGCTAAAAAATCTAGCTTAGTTTAAAACTGTAGCGTGTGGCCAGCTAAAATTTAAAAAACAGCAAAAAAAACTAAATCAAAGCGATCAGTGCAAAGTTTTAAAGTCCGTCACGTGAGTGAGTCGGTTGAGTAATCAATTTCTCTCCCACGTTCTCACACTGAACGTATAACACCTGCGACTGCGCCATTACTACAAGTGTTAACGAGATACATCACACGGTTTTTTACTTTTTAAAATTTTCGTTTTCGTTTCAGCTTTCATCAATACAGTCATCCGTTTTTACTGGCAAAAATTTGTACGTCCGTTAACGCGAACGTCAGTGGTCGGAAAGCCAATAATACAAGAAAAATACAGATTAAAATAAAGCCGATGTTGCAACAGCTTATTCGTGAAATAACATTTTGTAAGTCGCTTTTGTGAACTTTGTAATCAGCTGCAGCAAATGTCAATAAAATGCTTTTTAAAAAGCTGCAGTTAAAATCTTTATTAATAGCAATAAATTCGTAACTCATTTGGCAGAAATACAGAGCAACGAAACTAATTGTGCATCAGCATGTTTTAATGGCTGTCTTGTTTGCACCTTCGTTTATGTCGGAATGTCAACGTTTGGCCAGCCAAACAAGCCTTGAGTTCTCCCTCGAGCAAAATTTTCAGATGAACCGCAGCCAACTGCGGACACGACACGGCATCAGTTGACGTCAACGAAGATAACAATTCGCTGCTGGTATTATTTGCTTCTTATATTTATTTTTTTTGATTGATGTCTGTGTTCCAACAATGTCATCGGTCATATTTGACAAATAGTGTTTTGCAAATGCATTTAAAATGGGCTGTGTGTGTTAGGTCTTACATCTTACTTCCTATAGTTTAGCTGAGTATGTCGTGATTATATAAAAATAAAAAATACTAACATTTCAGCGTTTTTTAAACGAAATTTTAAATTATTATTGCAAAACAAATAGAATATACTTTGCCGCTAAAATTTTTGCGTAAATTTTGCCAAAAAATAGCTAACTCGCGCGCTGCTGAAAAATAGACCGCCATTACAATAAAAATAAAATATTTTAGCCAACAGGTAGGCTCTAATTACAACGTTTGTCATGCAGTTTAGCTACGTTTTGCTCTTGTTGAATTTATTTGCAAGAAATTTTTTTCAGACCATCGACAAAACCACTGTCAACGTCTACTTAAGGCTAACGGACGCGTTTCGCAAAGGATCACGATTCGCTTTTGCCGTTCTATTGGTGGTATACGTATATGCACCGTGTCTCGATCAATAAAAACGTGCCACTTTTATTTTTTGAATAACTCCGTGAAACGTTGGCCGATTTTTATAATTTTTGACAAGCAACATCAGAAAAAACTTAACGTAAATGGCTATAGTTTAGCTCACCTCACCTCATAACTGTCTCTATACTATCTTGTGAAATGCAGAAGTCGAAGTTGGGCCGTTTACAACAATGAATTCATATTGCGGAGCGCATGCGTCGGCTCAGAAAATCACTGAAACCACAAAATTATTGAAAATCTGTTGCATATTTAACATTAATTGTATTCATTTCAAGATTATATGTCGACAAACTAAAATGGTGCATTAACAGCGAGTGAGCCGCTCTGGGTCGCGCGTTTTTGAATGTGCTGTTGGAGAGTCGGGTCAACATCCACCGCTTGCGTTCGAGCTGAAGGAAGACATTTTGAGCACATGCAGTAATAAAAATGATGTGATGTAACATGTAAGACTTTGTGAGAAATAATAATTGTTACTCGTGTTTGTCGCTATTCGGTTAATCATTTTTGTGCCAACGCATGCGATACCCAGTAAAATTCATTGTCGCAAACGCCCAAACTACGACTTTAAATTTCACAAAGTAGTGTAGCAACAGTATTAAGTTGAGATGGGCTAGACTATAATCATTTACGTCAAATTTCTTTAAAATGTTTTGTACCAAAAATTATTAAAATCGGTTAATATTTCACGGAGTTATTCAAAAAATAAAAGTGCCACGTTTTTAATGAGACACGGTGTAGTGGCTGCCTATACTGTCAGTTTACTGGCCGTCTCAAGGACAAAGATGCGGCACTGTCGCTTCGGCTCCTTAGCGAATTAACGCTGATGTTTCCCTCGGCTACGGCGTCGCTGTATTGCAATCAACGCAATGGCACGTCGACAAGCGAGGGTATACTGTGGTGTAGAGCCGGTGTCACATTAAAATGTCTCTCCCCATGAAAAATCCGCCCGGAGAAAGAGAATCACAAAATTGATATGTCTCCCCCTTATTAAAATATCGCCGGCCGCATAAAATGTCTCCCCATTATAGGATCCTTTCTCAGAAAAGTCTTCCCGGTCGACAATTTACCGGCAAAAATCCGCCCCGCCCGGCGGCCGCCCGGGCGGAACGGATTTTTGACGGTCAATTGTCGGCCGGAAAAGACTTTTCTGCGGGCGATCCTATAATGGGGCACCGGCCGATGCAGCTCGTCTTCTCAACCTGATTGTGCGTAACCACATTATGTCCGTCGTCCGTCGCCTGATCCGATCGCGTCTCGATGAAGCCAACGCAACGAAAAAGCGGAAGGAGGTGGGCTGGGTGGCAGTGATATCGCCGCACGACGAAGCATTCGGTGGTTTTGCTACGCGGACCTTTATAAAGAAGAAGATGATGATTGTTTAATTGTCATACAAATTATTAACAACAGTATACTATAAAAAGAGCAAACGCTCATCAGTGCAGATCGCCCATGAAACTCGCAGATTGTCATTATGCTCGCCCACCAGTGTAAACTTGATAGTATCGTAGTAAATTGGCCGTGTTGTACAGAACTGAAATTGGCATTGAAGCTAGCCATAAGTATTTACTGTCAACTATTTGTGTTATTCCATAGGCCTATTCTGCATATAAATGCCATTTTGGAACGAGTTCAAGTGTAAGATACGTAGGGTCTATTATAATTTTGACTCGTTTCTGTTGCATTTTTCATTGTCCTGTTTGTTGTTGCTGATTTTCTACGATAAACTGTGGCGATAAATGACGAACGATTGTACCTGGGACGCAGCGGTAGTGAACGAGTAGAAACTCATCGTATCCGCACGGGTCGCCGAACGTAGCGGCACTGACGGCAAGACTGCATCGGCGCCGCCCGGCACAGGCTCGGTTCATCAGGAAATGCACGTCGACGTCACAGTGGCGAGTAAACGGCACTCCGCAACGCCCCGCCAGCACGGTGTCATTGCGACCGAACCTCGCAGACTCGAACACGATGACTGCATCCGGAGGACAGCCGACTGACAGCATCGTGTTGAAGCAGGCCACTTGTTCCACCAGCGGCGGCGGTGGCTCCGGCGTCAGTATACCTCCCCCACAGCCTTCAAACACACCGCCCCACTGCTGACGTTTACGTAAGCAACGAAGAAACTAACCGTTTAAACCGCCACATATCAAACGTACGAGCATGTGCACACATTAAAAAGATTACAGTGAGATGACGGTGGTACATATTTGAATAACAGTGAGTTAGGCTATGAAAAAATGTTCAAGCATGCGTAAGTAACAAATTTGGGTAAACTAAAATTATGTCGCTCTCAGGGCAGGCGTCAGTGATTATACGGTGTCGTGGGAAATTTGTCGCACCTGGAAAATTCTTCCCACCTCCATATTGTCATAATGTAACTAACCCTAACCCTAACCTTAAATTTAACCTTATCCTTAATCTTAACCCTAACCCGTACTGCTCCGTGTGGGAATAATTTTCCGGTGCGACGAATTTTCCACTACACCGGTTCTCAATGTTTGCAAGCTGCAGACTGCATCGGCGTCGTGGTTTAAAAAGGTTAGAAACGGAAAGTTAAAATTTGCCGACGGATAGCTGCGAATTTCCGACAAGTGAGATATCTGTAATCAAAATTTAAATTTTGCCTCTAGATCCTCCCAAATTTGAGATTTTCAGTTTAAAATTTTGTATTTTTAAAAGAAACTTTTACGACAGGCAAACGTTCATGTCCCCCTGCCTGTCACGACATCACTAGCAGAGTGTAGACGATTTCTGGCGTAGTATCGCGGCACAATCTGCCAATCAGTGAAACCGCCATATCGCCGGTGTGGTATTACACCGGCAGCGCTAGTCACAATATTCCAGAAGAAAATGTGGGCGTGACGAGCGCAGATGTCGAGAATGATATGCGCTGATGAACCAACTCAGACACGACTTCGAGAACCCAGCCGCTTATGGGACGCTTCGCTACACTTTCTTCCTCCTTGATCCGTCCTTGATCCAAGCGTTGATCGCACTATGAACGATCACTCTCCATGTCTGTCTGCTACTGATATTCTGAAACATTTGTTGGTTGTCGCAGTCCAAGACTTAGTGCAGTCCATGACATGATGTTGCTGACCAGCTTGTCTTTAGTCTATCACCCCATTAAAACAATTTTTTTTCACTGCAGACATTTGTCATCTTTTCGCACGGTATGTCTAAAAAATTCGTTTTTCTTTTCACAACTAATTTCAAAAAATTCTCTCGATTCATGCTGCACTACACTGTGTCTCAAAAAGCATCCCCGACATTTTCTACTGTAACTTGCAAACCACCTATCAGATTTTGATAATTTTTGGTACAAATATTTCTGACACATTTTGCCACCAAATGATCATTCAGTTTCCCATTTCACCCAACGTTTGTTTTTGCACTGCCTGGGGAAAGCACAACCAGCGAAATATCACTTTTTATCTAATGCGATATGATAGCGTAATTAACATAACGCGTAAAATACATTTTGTTCACATTTCTGACACTTTGGCTGACGTTTCATCCAGTTGTCCATTTTTCAACTGCCTGCAGTAAAATTGCTTGAAGTGTTGGCCCACTATGCGAACACAGGCAAAGAGACGCTTTCTCCATTCATTGACTGCAGTATCGATAAAGTTCTGCTCCAGACCAATCAAGACTCTACCAGTAGCTATTTGACTTCACAAACAGTCCTAAATTTCAACTGGTAGACACACTGCTGCATGACAGTCAAACCTTGTAATAGACCGGCTGTTGGGCCCACAGATTAAGATAGATGGAATTTATTGACGTTTTTAAAAATTCATTTTAACACGTATTGTGCTTGGTCTGCTTTCCCCAGGTAGTGCGAAAGCAGACGTTAAGTGAAATAAAAACTAAAACACTTATTTAATAGCCAGTTGTGTTGGAAGTATTTCTGCCAAAAATTATTAAAATCTGCTAATCTTTCTTTAAGTTATGATCGATAATGTCAGAAACGTTTTGTCAGGTTTTCTGTTTATTTCACCACAGACATATTTCGCATGATATGCTTCCCCTACGTAGTGCAGAAACATACATTGGGTGAGATGGGAACCTGAACGGTCATTTGATGGCAAGTTATATGTCAGGGATATTCGTACCAAAAATTATCAAAATCCGATAACTGGATTTCAAATTACAGTCAAAATGTCGAGGATGTTTTAACGCAGTGTACTGTGTGAATATTAGTATACAGAAAACTATTCGCACCCGGATAATTTTCGAAAAGTCATCCGGACGCCCGTAGAATTCTGGACGTATGTTCGGCTGTTAACCCAAACCGACGACTCGAAAACCGACAGATGCGATGTACGTGGATCGTTGTTACATCGCGTGTTCGTGTTGCGTCCGTCACGGTTCCCGCCGGCGACGAGGCACAATATATTGTGCACGGGAAAGGCCGGACCTGTAGAGCGAGATACGTTCGTATAATTCATGATGAACGTGGACGTCTTATCACAGGCTGAACGGTAGTTCAAGCCCTGTGTTAACGGCGACTTCTCTTTCTTATGGGAAAGCCAAAAATTCGACCCCCACAGAATCAAAACCCCTGATCTGATTGAGATAAAATTT